>Ga0209396_1000708_pt1 | contig 38505 bp, 37 predicted proteins | sample GOMGulsemesocosm_6_FD_184638 | JGI IMG/M metagenome (GOLD analysis project Ga0209396, IMG submission 184638) | Methane-oxidizing microbial communities from mesocosms in the Gulf of Mexico - GOM8C Gulf of Mexico (SPAdes) (version 2) | ecosystem: Environmental > Aquatic > Marine > Cold seeps...
CAATAGCTTGCTTCAATTTTATTACCGTCTAAATCGATAACAAAACAGCCATAATAAGGGGCGCCATACTCTGCACGTGGCCCGGGCTTGCCATTATCTACAGCTCCTAGACTTATTGCTTGCTGATAGAAGTCATCTACCTGTTTTTTATTTGTGGCAACAAAACCAAAATGCACGCCATTACCGGCACTTGCAGTTAATTTATCAAATGGAATTTGCACCCAAAATTCAGGATAACCTTTACCAAAAGCAATGGCATGTTGATAATCACATACCATTTCAATGCCTAGTATTGCCAATAAAGGTTGATAGAACTGTTTTGCTTTGACTAGATCATTCGTCCCCACCGAAGCGTGACAGATACTGCGAATATTTCTTTGCTCAATCATTGGGGATTTACCTTACGAATAAAGACTGCCGAACTTGCGGCTAATAAAACGGATACCATTAAACATATGGCTAAACCGTATTGCTGAAATAACCAACCAGATAATACCGTGCCTAACAACCTTCCCATAGCGTTAGCCATATAATAAAAGCCAACATCCATTGAAACACCGTCTTCTTTTGCCAATGAAACAACCAGATAACTATGCAGTGAAGAATTGATAGCAAAAATAGCACCAAATAATAGTAAGCCACCAATAACAAAGCTAAACACTGCAACCTGCCAATATAGACTAGCGGCAATGACAGCAGTAACCAAACTTAAACCAAACGCCCAGTAACTTAACAATCGGCCTGAGATGTTTGAACATTTAAAAAGTGTGATCAATTTTGGTGTTTTCGCTTGAACAAGGCCATAAGCGATCACCCACAGAGCTAAAAATGCACCAACTTGCTGATAAGACCATTGAAACGTTTGATTTAAGAATATTGGTAAAGCGACAACAAACCAGACATCTCGCGCCGCAAACAAACACAAACGTGCCGCAGCTAGATAATTTAATGTCGCATCCCGAGAAAATATTTCCGTAAACTTTGGTTTCGACTTCGCCTGACCTAACGGTTTATTTAACAAAATTAGGCTAGCGCAGACAACTATCATTAAGACTGCTGCCATCAATAGCATTGACTGTTGAAAGCCAAACGTGGCTAACAAAAAGCCACCGAGAAAAAAACCTACACCTTTTAACGCATTTTTTGAGCCTGTTAATAGTGCCACCCACTTAAATAAAGGAGATGTCGTATGTTCAGAGCTATCAACAACTAAAGCTTTAATGCTGCTTTTGGCACTCATTTTATTGAGATCTTTAGCAATGCCCGATAACGCTTGCGCAAACATCACCCATATCACAGTGAGCATCTCACTCGGTAATGCCAACATCAATAAAGCCATGACTTGTAAACCTAAGCCAATATTCATGGTTTTATTTAAACCAATACGTGCTCCTAACCAGCCGCCAATAAGGTTAGTAATTACCCCAAAGGCTTCATAAAATAAAAACAGTAAGGCAATGGCTAATGGCTGATACCCCAATTGATGAAAATACAGCACCACCAACATCCGCAAAGCGCCGTCGGTTAAAGTAAAAAACCAATAATTTGTGGTAATAACTAAATACTGCTTTATGTTGGCTGGTAAGTTTCGTACTTTATCGAACACTAGGTTTAGTCCGTTGTTTGGTCAATCAAGCCGACTTTTTTCATTAACTCCGCCGCTCTATTGGCATATCCCCATTCATTGTCATACCACAAATACATTTTCAACTGGGTATCATTAACCACCATGGTCGATAACGCATCAACAATTGACGAGCGAGGATCAGTTTTATAATCAACTGAAACTAAAGGTCTTTCTTCATAACCTAAAATGCCACTTAATGCTCCTTGAGCTGCATCTGACATTAGTTGATTAATTTCCTCAACGGTAACCGCTCTATTCATCTCAAAAACACAATCCGTTATTGAGGCGTTGGCTAACGGCACCCTTACCGCATGACCATTAAGTTTGCCCTGTAATTCAGGAAAGATAACAGTGATCGCGGTGGCAGAGCCTGTTGTAGTTGGGATCATGCTTTGTCCACACGCTCTTGCCCTGCGTAAATCTTTATGAGGGGCATCCAGTATAGTTTGAGTATTGGTAATATTATGCAGTGTGGTCATGCTGCCATGTTTGATGCCAATAGTATCTTGTAATACTTTCACCACAGGGGCTAAACAATTAGTGGTACAAGAAGCTGCAGTTACGATGGAATGTTTGTCTGCTTGATATAAATCATCATTGACTCCCATAACGATATTTAATACCCGCTTCTCTTCTTTATCATCCACTTTTACAGGCGCCGTCACTACGACACGTTTTACCTTTTGATCCAAGTAAGCTTGTAGTTTTTCAGGAGTTTTCATTAACCCTGAAGCTTCAATGACCACATCACAATTTGACCAGTCGGTATCGGCAATCGCATGATTATGACTGATCTTAACCTGTTGGCCATCAATCACCATTTGCTCATTTTCAACATTCGCCTGGTATTGCCAAATACCATGAACAGAGTCGTAATTAACAAGGTGCGCTAAGGTTTTAGCATCACCAGCGGGATCGTTAATTTGTATAAACTCAATTTCAGGCCAGTGCCAAGCTGCGCGAAAAACCAAACGGCCCATGCGGCCAAAACCATTGATTCCTACTTTGATTGTCATCTTTTCTACCTTTTTACCGATTAAATTAGTGCATTTCTAGTTGCAACATTGTTGTTGTCGTTGCGGCCTATTACCCATTTGATTAAGTCTGCTGCTGCTTTCAACCAACAATTCACTATTACTTTCAAAACAGAGTTCCAATGTATGCTGTTGCCATGTTGGTAAGTATTTAGACAGGCTATAAAACACCCATTTACCTTCCCTTCTATCAACTAATAACTTCTCGCGTCTAAGTTGTGCAATATGACGAGATATTTTTGGTTGTGACAAATCTAGTGCTTGAGTTAATTCACAAACACAAAGTTCATGCTCTTGATGAATATGAAGCAATATTTTCAACCTTGTTTCATCCGCTAAATTTTTGAAAAAGCTTATCGCTTCCATTTACCACCTATACATATGGAAAATCATATATATGGATTTTCATATATATAAAATATAAATGCAATAGATTTTTGAAAGCTATAAATGGATTAAGTGACTTATCACTCAGAAAAGAATGATGACTAATTTATATAAGTCTTAGTTTGAATTAACCTTGTGAAGAGCTGTGCGTACTTTATCGACTATATGGCTGGGAGTATTCAAACTAAATGCCATGCAAAGCTCAATGTCCTTATTCAACTCCGGAAAGCTCACTTTTCTGACAATAGATAAATTTTGACTGATGTTTTTCAGCCGCTTTTCTATTGAAGGAGTGCCACTAATAATGAGATCTACTTTTTCTTGTAAAAGTAATTTCAGATTAATGCCGTCATTACTGGAAGGATACAGCTCCTTACCTTCTTTGAATCCTTGGCTTTTCAAATATACCGAGTCAATACCTTCTCTTACCACACCGATCTTATATTTTTTCAAATCCTCTATATTTTTTAATTGAATTGCATCATTTTTCTTTAGGGAAAACAAATACAACTCGTCTCCTGGCAATAAAGGACATACCCATTGGAATAATGGCTCTCTTTGCTTGTTTCTAAATATTGAGTAAATTAGTGTGTTTGGTTGTGATAACGCCATTTTATAAGAGCGTGCCCAAGGGTAGATATTGAGGGTGAAGTCAATCTTTGCCTCGTCAAGTACTTCAAGGACTTTATTCGTAGCACTACCGACAATTTTGTCATTCCTCAGCTGGTAATTAAACGGGGGATTGTGCTCCGTGACCACCTTCAATGACTGCGTTTGATTTGACATCGCCGAGAAGGCTGCAAATATCAATAATGATAATAAGAAATATTTTAAAGCCATTTAAAATCAAATCTGAACAGGAATTTCTTAATTATTGTTTATAAATAATAAATTAACAAACCGAGCTGAAAAACTAATGACTAAACCAGCTTTTTAAAGTGAATCGCAGTGTTATCATTAAACATTACTGTTTATTTATTTGCTGTATAGCAATACGTACTTTGTTGACAATATAGGAGGGAGTATCAAGACTAAAAGCCATGCACCGTTCTGAGTTTTTATTTATTTCAGGAAAGTTGATTCTTCTGAAAACAGCCACATCCATGTTCATATTTTTCATCCTTCTTGATAACGAAGGGATGGTACCAATGATGAAATCAATCTTTTCATTTAGCAGTAATTTCAAATTAATATCGTCATTACTGGCAGAGTAGAGTTCCTTTCCTTCTCGCAGACCATGCGCCTGTAAATAAGTAGCACCTAGACCACCTCTGATAATACCTGTTTTGAATAACGCCAAATTTTCGGTCGTTAATGTTTTCATGGCATGTTTTTTCTTAAGTGCAAATAAATATAAATCGCTATCAAGCACTAAAGGACATACCCATTGAAATAAATGCTCTCTTTGTTTATTTCTGTATATAGAATAGATAAGGGTATTTGGTTGAGTCAAAGCTAATTTATATGATCGAGCCCAAGGATATAAAGAGTGAGTAAATTTAATATTTGCCTCATTGAGTGCTTTTATAACTTTGTCCGTGGCCGTTCCAACAATTTGTTTATTCTTCAGTTGATAATTAAAAGGGGGACTGTGCTCGGTGACCACTTTCAATATAAAATCTTGATTTGCGCTAATTGAAAAAGAAGCAAATAGCATCATTAATGACAAGAGATGTTTCGAAGGCATTAAACATTACATCTAAAGAAGTGTTTTTTTATTATTAATGATATTTAGGTAATTAACAATCCAAGAGTTAATTATTAAACATCAGTATGATTTATATTGTGCAAAGCATTGCGTACTTTGTCGACTATATCACTCGGCGTATCTAGACTAAAAGCCAAACAGAGTTCAGTGTCGATATTAATTTCAGGAAAATTGACCCTCCGTAGCAATGGTAAAGCTTGGTTGATACTTTTCATTCTATTTTCCATTGAAGTAATAGTCGCTATAACGAGATCAATCTTCCCTTCTAATAGTAATTTCAGATTTGTGGTGTCATCAGTGGCAACGTACAACTCTTTTCCTTCTTCGAATCCTTTCCCTTTTAAGAATGTCGAAACTAAACCTTGCCTAACTATGCCCGTTTTAAATTGCTTTAAATTATCTATATTGACAGCTTTCACTGAGCTGTTTTTCTTTAATGCATATAAATATAAATCGTTTCTAGGAAGTAGAGGGCATGCCCATTGGAACAAATTCTTTCTTTCTTTGTTCCTATATATTGAATAAATAAGGGTGTTTGGTTGAGTTAAAGCCAATTTATATGCTCGTGCCCAAGGATATATATCAAGTGAAAAGTCAATATTGGCTTCATCGAGTGCTTTGATAACTTTATCAGTACCACTGCCGACAATTTTTTTATTCTTCAGTTGGTAATTAAATGGCGGACTGTGCTCCGTAACCACATGTAATATTTGGTCTTGCATTGCTTTGACCGAAAATGAAGCACAAATCATCAAGGTTAAAAAGATATATTTCAAAGCCATTAAACATCCGTTTAAAATCGTATTTAGTAATTAACAAACCTATTTCGACAAATGATTATCAAATAGGCTGACATACCCTAATATTATTGATGAAAATAAATAAGGTCCATTATAAAAAAACTTGTCTGATTAAGCAGTAGTAAGGTGACTCATTTTCACTACAACTCCACCATATTACCTTTATCTTGTAGCCAAGTTTTTCTATCTCCACTACGCTTTTTAGAGAGCAGCATATCCATAAGTTCCATTGTTAGGGAATGGTCATCAACCGTTAGCTGAACTAAACGTCGAGTATTTGGATCCATGGTGGTTTCACGTAATTGCAATGGGTTCATTTCACCCAAACCTTTAAAGCGTTGCACGTTCACTTTACCGCGCTTTTTCTCTGCCTCGATTCGGTCTAATATGCCGTCTTTTTCTTCTTCATCTAAGGCATAATAAACTTCTTTACCTATGTCTATCCGGTAAAGTGGCGGCATGGCAACATAAACATGGCCAGCTTGTACTAAAGGTAAAAAATGTTGTGTGAATAATGCACATAACAAGGTGGCGATATGCAGGCCATCGGAATCAGCATCCGCTAGGATACAAATTTTACCGTAACGTAATTCTGCCAAATCTTCTGAGTCTGGGTCGATGCCTAACGCCACTGAAATATCGTGTACTTCTTGTGAAGCGAGAATTTGACCAGAGTCTACTTCCCAAGTATTAAGAATTTTACCACGAAGTGGCATAATCGCTTGAAACTCACGGTCGCGTGCTTGTTTAGCACTACCGCCAGCAGAGTCCCCTTCCACTAAAAACAACTCTGTTCGGGCTAAATCTTGGCTACCACAGTCGGTTAATTTACCAGGCAGCGCAGGGCCTTGGGTGATTTTTTTACGGACAATTTTTTTACTGGCACGTAAACGTCGTTGCGCATTTGCAATACAAAATTCAGCAAGTGCCTCAGCTTTTTCAGTATGTTCGTTCAGCCATAAACTAAAAGCATCTTTAACCACGCCAGTCACAAATGCAGCACATTGGCGTGACGATAATCGCTCTTTCGTTTGTCCGGCAAACTGTGGGTCTTCCATTTTTACCGAAAGAATATAAGAACACTTATCCCAAATATCATCCGGTGTTAATTTAACACCACGTGGCACTAAGTTTCTAAATTCACAAAACTCGCGCATTGAGTCCAATAAACCTTGGCGCATGCCATTGACATGTGTACCGCCTTGGATTGTTGGGATAAGGTTTACATAACTCTCACCAACAGACTCTCCACCTTCAGGTAACCATGTCACAGCCCAGTCAACCGCTTCATTGTGTGATGAAAATGCTCCAACAAAAGGTTCTTCGGGTAAACTAACATAACCTTTTACTGATTCTTTTAAGTAATCACAAAGGCCGTCTTCATAACACCATTCGTATTTCTTATCTTCATTTTTGTCATGAAACTTTATCGTTAAACCCGGGCAAAGTACCGCTTTGGCTTTTAATAAATGTACTAATCGGCGTGCAGAAAATTTAGGGGAATCAAAATACTTTTCATCAGGCCAAAACTTAACTCTAGTACCGGTATTTCGTTTACCTACCGTACCTGTTTCATGTAACTCTTCAACTTTTTCACCACTTTCAAAAGCCATTTCATAGACTTTACTGTCGCGACGTACAGCTACATCAACACGTGTCGACAAAGCATTAACTACTGAAATACCTACGCCATGCAAACCACCTGAAAATTGATAGTTTTTATTAGAGAACTTACCACCGGCATGCAGTTTGCAAAAGATCAATTCTACGCCCGATACACCTTCTTCTTTATGAATATCAATCGGCATACCACGACCATCATCGATAACTTCTAACGATTGATCTTTATCTAAGATAACGGCGATATTTTGCGCATGCCCAGCAAGGGCTTCATCAACTGAGTTATCAATGACTTCTTGACCTAAGTGATTAGGACGAGAGGTATCGGTATACATGCCCGGACGATGGCGGACGGGATCTAAGCCACTCAGGACTTCAATGGATTCTGAATTGTATTGTTCGCTCATAACTCTATTCTAATAATTATTATAATGGTGGAAGTATTTTCAATTGCTATTACTTGGCTGTAAATCAAAAAAATTCATAATCGCTGGCAACATAGTTTGATAATTTATAAAACTATGATCACCGCCTTGTTGTACAATTAATTGGCTATGGTGATATTTATCTACGGCTTGTTGATAATCTAACACTTCATCACCCGTTTGTACCATCACCATGTACTGTTTTTCAGATATTTTTTTATTATATAAGTTTTGCAGATCAAGTATATGCGCCTCTGTTACTTGATAAACTTCCTCAGTATAAGGATTTTTTTGCTCGCCAATATAATCAGCTAACAATTCAAATGGCCTAATGGCAGGGTTAATTAATACCGCTTTCAGGTGATATTTTTCTGCCAAATAACTCGAAAAATATCCCCCAAGCGATGAGCCCATTAACTGCCAATGGTCTTCAGGGTATTGAGCGAGAATTTGTTCAAGCTGCTTTATAGCTGAATTCGGCGATGTTGCTAGTTGTGGGCAATGAAATTGAACATTACTGTGATGGTCAATTAGATATTGTTCAGTGGCAGTTGATTTCATCGAAAGAGGAGATGAATTAAAGCCATGGATATATAAAATGCGCTGTTTTTTCATGGTGAATAATACTTATTGTAAAAATACGGCTTGGCTTTCTACCCTACCGTTATTGGATAAACTAAAAATACGATAACCTGCCGACTTTCCAGAGTTAGCGACAGTGTCAGCACTCATATCAAATTGAATAGACGTTGCTGGGCACGTATACAAGGGAATATTTAGTCGATCTGTTGCAATGTATAACTCAAGGGCATTGTGGACATGACCACAAGCAATCGCTTTTAACTGGTCTATTCCAACTAACATATGCTTGAAATCAGCTTGATTAGTTAAGCCGTGGCGATCAATAAAATAACCAACATCAACAGCATGATGATGCATCATTAACAATTGAAATTTTTCTTGATTAACAGCCAAAAGTAAGCGTTCACTTTCGTCTTGAGAAACATATCCTGAAGGAGTTTCACTTTTGCTTTCAAGTAACTGGACTTGCCAATTTGAAAACTCTAGACATTGATTATTGATAAATGGTGCTTTATTTAAATACTTAGCTAATAAGGTAGCATCATCATGATTACCTGCTAAAAAATATACCGGCTGGGTGATCTTCGCCTGTTCAATTGCATCAACAAAGTTTTGATATGACAATTCACTATGGTCTTGAGTTAAGTCTCCAGTAAAAATAATAAATTGAATATCAGGCGTTTGCTCAATTTTTTTTAAAACCAGGCAAAGGTTGTTAAAGACATTAGCACCATAATGCAGCGCTTTTTTATCCGCATATAAATGACAATCGCTAATTTGAGCAAAACAGATATCAGCTGACATATATTATTTAACGATTTCTAAGCGAGTTTGTCCAAGCTGCAAACTTAACTGTAACCACTCTTTTAAAAAGGTATTCACTTGCTGCTTTTCATCGGGAAGGTGCATGACTTTATTAGGGTAGTCATAACGCGGTTTAATTTGTCTAACGTCCTGATTACTGACTACTTCAGCAACCTTGGCATCATGATAGAGTCGAATAACCATCTTTGGACGAAAAATATCAGCCAAGTGCATGCCATTAACTATGGCATCCTGAGTCATAGTTATTAATGAGGTATAACGTGTCACCTCATCAACAGAAATGCTGTACGATAAAAAGTCAGAAATAAAAAAGCAGCGTTTTTCACCAGCACTTTCTTTATCAGCGAGTAAACGTAACAACATCATATAATTGACCTCACAGAGGTTCATTAAATTTGATAGGTTAGGTCGATATTGTGTCGATTGCTTGCCCAAAACAGCCTCTATTTACTCTTTTATAAGGAATGGTAATTAAGCTCAAGCCATTGTAACCCAATAATGGTGGCAGCATTAGCTATTTTCCCTTGCTTGAGCAAATCAAATGCAGCCTCTCTTTTAAATACATGTACTAAGATATCTTCGCCTTCTTCTGGCAAACCATAAACTCCTCCAACATTTTTGCTGTCGATGGTAGCTAGGTATAAATACATCGCCTCACTCATTCCCCCTGGACTAGAGAGGTATTTCATGATTTTTACTACGTTATTTTTGTCTATGTCTAAATTGGCTTCTTCTTTCGCTTCTCTTATTGCCACTTCGATTGGCTGTTCATCTTCTTTAAACATGCCGGCAATGAACTCAAGCATCCATGGGGTATCTCCCGCTCTGATGGCACCGGGTCTAAATTGTTCAATTAAGATCACTTGATCAAGCACTGGATCGTATGGGATCAATACAACCGCATCGCCCCGCTCAAAGACTTCACGTGACAAAGTTTCACTTTCGCTACCATCAAATCGTTGATGACTCACTTGATATTCATCAAGCTTAAAAAAACCATGATATTTTGTTTTTTTCTGATGAATTTTCACATCTTGGGAGGTAAAACGAAGTACTTTCTGTTTAGTGCTTTTGTTAATCATATCGGTTTAACCAAGTTAAGAAGGAGTAAATATATTTCTATGAATACATAGAAATAAACATTTTGTTACACTAGAATGCATTGTTAAACACTTATTTTATTTAGCTTAATCTATCATCCCTGTACGATAGAAACATTATTGTATAATGATTAACCAAATTTAAAGAAGGTTAAATAGCAAACTCAAGGAATTGCTTAAACATGAAAAAAACACTTACCTCACTAATTATAAGTATTGCTTGTGCTGCAACAAGTACTTTTGCATATGCTGAAGATTTACTTTCAGTTTATCAACAAGCCAAAGCGAATGACCCTGCGGTTTTAAGAGCACAGGCTCAATTTAACGCTTCCAAAGAAGGCATCGCGCAAGCACGTGCCACATTACTTCCTCAAATCAGCGCCTATGGTTCATATACTGCTTATGAAAAAACCTATGACGATAATTTAGGTGGTGATTATCAATTTGAGGATGCTGAAATTGGCGCTAGGCTTAATATGCAGCTGTATCATCATGATACTTGGCTTAACTTAGATAATGCCAAGAAATCAGCGCATCGCAGTGATATTAGCTATCAAGCGGCTAAGCAAGACTTGATTGTTCGTGTTACCGGTGCTTATTTCGATGTGTTAAGTGCTAAAGACGATCTAGAATTTGCCGAAGCAGAAAAAGCAGCAATTGAACGTCAATTAGAGCAAACTAAACAACGTTACTCAGTAGGATTAACCGCTGTTACAGCCGTTCATGAAGCACAAGCACAATACGATAATGCGGTAACTTCTGTTATTCGTGCAACAAATCTTGTATTTACTTCAGAAGAAGCGCTACGTGTTATCACCAATATCTATCCGAGAAGTCTGAATGCTTTAAATACCAAACGTTTCAGCGCTTCTCGCCCGATCCCAGATAGTGCGAATGAGTGGCAACAAACCGCTGAAGCTAAAAATTTGGATTTAATCGCTCAAAAAATTAGTGTCGATATTGCTAAAGAAAATATTAATATTTCAAGATCAGGTCATTATCCAACGTTAGATTTATCAGCCAATTACTCAACAAAAGATAGTGACGATGTTTTAAGTGTTCCAAACTTCGCTAGAGAGTCAGATAGCCAATCAATAGGCATTACTCTTACTGTGCCTATTTACTCTGGTGGAGCAACGTCTAGTCGCGTTCGCCAAGCGCAAAGCAATTATGTTGCCGCAAGCCAAGACTTAGCTCAAACCCACCGTAATGTTGTACGAAATGCGCGTAATTCATATAACACGGTTATCGCTGCAGTTTCTGGCATCAAAGCACTAGAGCAATCGGTGATTTCAGCTGAAAGTGCATTAAAAGCGACAGAAGCAGGCTTTGAAGTAGGTACTCGAACCATTGTTGATGTATTAGATAGCACACGTAATTTATATAATGCTAAACGTAATTTATCATCAACTCGATATAATTATATTCAATCCATTTTAGCGCTAAAACGTGCCGGTGGTACTATCTCTGAAAAAGATGTTAGCGATATTAACCAAGGGTTATCTGCAGTCACTAAGTAGAATAGCTTTAAAAATAGTAAAGGAGCCGATTGGCTCCTTTATTTTTTTCGGTTCGGTAATTTACTTTATAAAACTAATCTTCTAAACGGATGGTATTAATGATCTTAGTAGTAGAAATACCCTCTTCAAAATTTAATACTTTCACATCACCTCCTGCGGCCATTACTTCTTCGCCACCGGCGATGTCTTCTATTTTGTAATCACCACCTTTCACTAGGGTATTAGGTAAAATATTGGCAATGATCCGTTGCGGGGTATCTTCGCTAAAACTCACTACCCAATCAACGGCGCCTAAACCAGACAAGACTGCCATACGTCGATCAACAGGATTAACAGGACGACCAGGGCCTTTTAATCGAGTGACTGATGCATCGTCATTTACCGCAACAATGAGTCGGGTACCTAATTTTGCCGCGTTGGCTAAATACGAGACATGTCCAGCATGTAAAATGTCAAAGCAGCCATTGGTCATCACTATATTTTCACCACGTGCTTTAGCAAGCTCGACAGCAATTTTCAATTGATCTTCGCTTAACACGCCAAAACCACTTTCTTGACCGGTAGAAATAGCATTGGTTAACTCTGCTTCACTAACCGTTGAAGTACCTAATTTACCCACAACAATGCCCGCGGCAATATTCGCTAAAGCACTTGCTTGTGGATGATCAGCATTAGCAGCAACAGCTAAAGCTAAAGTGCCAATCACTGTATCGCCAGCACCAGTTACGTCATAAACTTCTTTTGCTTGAGTGGGTAAATGAAATTCTTCATGATCGCGTCGTAATAAAGTCATGCCATGTTCGCTACGCGTGACTAACATCGCTTCTAAATCAAGTTCCTGTAGCAATTTCTGACCTTTCTCAACGATATCGGCTTCATCTTTACATTCGCCAACTACCGCTTCAAACTCTGACATATTCGGTGTAATAACACTGGCACCACGATATTTAGAAAAATCGTTTCCTTTGGGATCAATTAACACAGGTACTTGATGTTTTTTCGCAGCTTGGATCAATAACTGAACGTCAGATAAAGTACCTTTATCATAATCTGATAAAAGCAGAACATCATGCTCAGCCACTAATGCCTCAACATTATTTAACAAAGATCCCTTGTCGAGCTCTTTTAGTGATTCTTCAAAATCAAGACGAATTAACTGCTGGTTACGGCTCATCACTCGCAATTTAGTGATGGTTGGAATGCTCTGAACTTTATTAAATTGACAATTAATGTCCATGGCTTGTAAATGAGTTTCAAGTATTAACGAAGCTTCATCATTCCCTGTAATGCCAGCTAAGGTAACTTTTCCGCCCATAGAAGCAATATTTAACGCGACATTAGCTGCACCGCCGGGCCTGTCTTCGTCTTGATTAATTTTAACAATAGGCACTGGTGCCTCTGGAGAAATACGTTGTGTAGGACCGTACCAATAGCGATCTAACATAATATCGCCAACCACTAAAACGCTTGCTTGATTAAAAGTGGGAATATCTACTTTCATCCTATGTCTCATAACAGATATAATGGGTATAGTGTATCACATGAAATTCAATGAGTTGACATCATCCCGTGAGTAAAAATAAAGTATTACAACCCGATTTTAAGTTTTCTTTTCTCTTACCTAAGTATTGGTTGACTTGGTTAGGCGTTATTATTTTATATAGTATTTCTTGGTTACCATATAAATTACAACTTGCCATGGGCCGAGCACTAGGCCGCTTATTACTAAAAATAGGTTCAAGTAGAAAGAAAGTCGCATTAAGGAATCTTGAACTTTGTTTCCCGGAAATGCCAGCAGAAGAGCGCCAACGTATTTTACAAGAAAACTTCGAAAATACCGGTATCGCTTTGTTTGAAACAGGCATGGGATGGTGGTGGCCAGACTGGCGAATCAAACGGAAATTTACCGTTACCGGTGTTGAAAATATAACCAAAGCCAAAGAGGAAGGTAAAGGGGTTTTACTGCTAGCAATGCATTATTTAAGTGCAGAGATCATCGCTCGTGGTATCGGCAATGCAGAGCCTCTAGTTATTTTCTATCGTCCACACAACAATCAATTGATGGAATTTTTTCAATTTAGAGGTCGTGGGCGTTCAAATAAATACATGTTAGGTAAACGTGATGTTAAAGGATTAATTAAAGCATTACGTGATAAAGAGTCTTGCCTATATTTACCCGATCAAGACTATGGCAGGAACCGAAGCTTGTTTGTGCCAATGTTTGCCGTAAAAGATGCAGCAACAACGACAGGAACACTCATTTTTGCCCGACAAAAAGAAACTGTCACTATGATGATGATCCCAAAAAGAAAGGATGACGGCAGCGGCTATACCATTGAAGTTACCCCCGCACTTGAAGGATTCCCTACTGATAACGATGAAGCTGATGTGATTAGAGTTAACCAAGAGGTGGAAAAAGCAATTTTACGGAAACCTGAGCAATATATGTGGTTACATCGTCGCTTTAAAACAAGGCCTAATGAGGACGATCCATCATTGTATAAATAAAGAGTTTTCAGTATGGTATATACTTAATAAATAGATTCACCGTTTTATCAGAAGTTTAGCTTATGTTATTTTGGATACGCAATATTGTTTTCTTAATTATACTTGTGGCGCTTGCCTATTACTTGATCGCTAATGAGGCAGAGTTGTTTCCTACACAAGTTAAAGAAGCCGCCACTGAAACAGTGGTTGCTGAAACTCAAGTAAAAAAAACACCCCAAGCTAAGGTAAGTAAAAAAGCATCCAACTCAGCAGCAGACGGTTTATCCCGCTTTTATGCTAATTTACATGGTGAAGGTGGTAGCGGTCCTCGCATTAGAAATAATATTATTTATTTACCAGAGCCTGATGGTGATCTCGTCACAATATTAGAAGCTAAACGCTTAGTGACTAGACCACTTCGTAAGAATTGGCGTGGTCTAAAAGCAAATTTTCCTTTTAGAAAAGGTCAAACTCTTCATCAAAAATTAGTCGAATATGCACAAAGTGATGGTCTTGAAGTTATTTGGTGGCTAGACCGAGACTTTATTGTCAAAGATGCCTTTAGAATCAACAAAGAAATAATTGAAACCGCTTCTCGGGTTGGAAAAGCAATTGAAGGGCATTTCCAAGATGGCTTATCTACTTACTTTTGTTATCAACAGCGCACCCTGGTATTGATTGAAAAAGAAATATCTTACTTAGGCGAAGAGTGTTTACTTCTACATTAGCTTGTACCATTTTGATAAAGTTATATTGCGCACTCAACGAGAATTAATTTAATCAAATGGGTATCAATATAAAAACTGTTGAATGATTTCAATGATATCGCTGCAATCTGCTTCAAATTGTTGACAGGGCATTGCTGCAGTTTGGTGTTGTAAACTAGCGCGATGACCAAAATCTCTTAATCGACAATAATGTGCAACTAAGCGATCTTTTTGTACCGGGGTAATAATATTGGCCGCTGATAAAGATTCAAAGATGCTGATGTTATCAGAATATTCACTCACTTTATGATGTTGAGCGCTGTAATTAAGCGTTAAATATTGTGCTAAGAATTCAATATCAACTAAGCCCCCTTTCCCATGTTTTATATCCGCAGACTCTGCCGTCGACTTATCTAAATGAGCACGCATCTTGTTGCGCATTTCGATAACATCTTTACGTAATCCCCCCTCATCTCTTTCTTCTTCAATAATAGTTCTACGAATTTCATTGAATCGGCTAATAATTTCATTTTGACCATAAATAGCTCGAGCTCTAACTAACGCTTGGTGTTCCCACGTCCAAGCATCTTCTTGCTGATATTGAGCAAAGGTTTCAATATTCACCACCAAGACGCCTGAGTTTCCAGAGGGCCTTAAACGCATGTCCAATTCATATAAAATGCCATTACTCATACGAGTATTAAATATATGCATAATTCGTTGTGCTAATTTTGCATAAAATTGACCCGCAGCAACGGATTTAACCCCATTTGTCACATCATTACTTTCGCAATTATGAATAAATACCAAATCTAAATCAGAACTATAGCCCAGTTCAAAACCACCTGTTTTTCCATAGCCAATTACTGCAAAGCCTTTACCTGCCATTTCAGCAATACTGCTAGGCTCACCAAATCTTTTAGCTACTTGCTGCCATGCGAGATTAACCACTTCACCTACAATTGCTTGTGCAAGTGCAGTTAAATGATCACTCACTTGAGTAACGGGTAAAATACCAACAATGTCTGCGGCAGCAATCCTTAATTGTTGTGCTTGTTTAAATTGACGCAACATCTCCATTTGAGCTTCAAGATCATCCTCTGGGATCCTTAACAATACTTGCCTTAAATCAGCGGAATAACTTGATAAAGCAGGAGTATTATTTAATAACTTAGGATCAATGAGTTCATCCAATAAAATAGGATACTTGGCAATGTGCTCTGCCACCCAAAGACTTGCTTGGCAAAGTTTGACTAAGTGATTTAGCGCCCCTTCATTTTCAAAGAGCAACTCGAGATAAGCGGTACGCGTGACAATACGGTTAATGACCCAAAGGGTTCTTTCTAGGGTCAGTTCGTCACCGTTATTTTTAACGATATGACTTAACAACAAAGGCACTAATTTAGCAAGCACTTGCCGACCGCGATTACCAATGGAACGTTTACTCACTTCACCTCGAAAGTCGGTCAATAACCGCCAAGTTTGTTCCGCTTGCCAAGTCGGTTGATGTTCATGGAGCCACTCACATGCTTCCTCAACAGACCAATCACTGTCCCATAAAGTAACCCAATGTTGATCTTCTACTTGATGACTAGGACTTTCCTCCCCTATTAATGACAAAAATTCTTGATGCACTGCAGCAGTCAACTGTTGCAAATAATCTAAAAACGTTGGCCAACTCTGTAGGTTTACATTGTCTAATGCTGACAGGATCCTCGCTTGATCTAATGGTTTATCCGGCAATGTTTGCGTTTGTTGATCATCCAGTGCCTGAATAATATTTTCTACTCGACGTAAAAAACGGTAAGCATTTTCTAAAATTTGTCGGCTATGTTCACTGATAACTTGATGTTCAACGAGCTGTGTTAACGCCAACAATAAATTGCGTTGTTGTAAGGCTTTTACTCTACCGCCACGGATCAGTTGAAAAACTTGCACGAAGAATTCGATTTCTCTAATGCCACCAGCCCCTAATTTAATGTTCCCAACCAGTTGCTTACGACGAACTTCTTGGGCGATCATCATTTTCATACGGCGTAAACTATCGAAAACACTGAAATCGATATAACGACGGTAAACAAATGGCCTAAGCATATTCGATAATTTTCCGTGATACGCGCCTTCACCAATCAACCGCGCCTTTAACATCGCATAACGCTCCCAGTCTCGGCCTTGCTCTTGATAATAATCTTCCATGGCATTAAAAGTGAGTACTAGCGGACCACTTTCGCCAAAGGGTCGTAAGCGCATGTCAACACGATAAACAAAGCCATCAACCGTTTGTTGATTAAGAGCGGTGATTAACTTTTGCCCTAAACGGGTAAAGAATAGCTGATTATCAATACTACGGCGGGTACCTTGTGTTTCACCGGATTCTGGGTATACAAAGATCAAGTCAATATCAGACGAAAAATTGAGCTCTTTGCCGCCAAGTTTCCCCATGCCATATACAAGTAGCGGTTGTACTTCACCCTGTTGGTTTTTCGGCTCTCCCCACTTTTCTGTGCAAAATTTGTTTAGCCAGTCCAACGCAGTTAATATTAGCGCATCTGCTAATGCTGATAAGCGGATTAATGAATCATCTAAAGAGTGCCCTAATACGAGGTCTGCGAAAGCAATTTTCACCATTTGTTGCAAACGAAATAATCTCAAATGACGATGTAAATCGCTTTCTGATTGACAACTTTGAAGATGTTTGGCTAATAAGATTGGGTAATCGGGCGTAACCGTTTGGTAAATCGTGCCCTCAATAAATAATTCCATCACTAAGCGAGGTGCTTGCATGGCACTGCGTAGAATAAAGTCGCTTAGGGCTAATGCCTGTTGAAAATCAACTAAGCACTTTTCACTGGCATTGGTGGTTAATTCAAGAACAATTTCTGGATACTGCTCACTAAATTGTTGCCAATTTTTTGTTTGCTGCATAATCAAGATTTGGGGAAATACTTTGCCAGTATGGGTTGTCACAAGTGCCTCAACTAAAAACATTACTGAAAATAAAAGATATGGAAAATATGCTCGTCATTATAACTCAGCTTATTTTCACTAAAACATTAGACATATTATGTCATCAATGTTATTAATAAATGATAACCATAGCATTTTTGAGGGAACTATGGCAGAAATGCAACATCTTAAAACACTACTCTTTACACTGTTATTAATCTTATCAGGATGTTCGGATCCCGTTTTAGAGCAAATAACTCAACAGACACCGATCACTGAACAAAGAATAACTCAGCTTGCTGAGGCACTTGAGCAGGGCCAAGTACGAAACGCAGCATTAATTCAAAAATATGCGACGCAACTGAGACAAAGCAAACCTCATTTACGCGCTTTAATCGATGAGTTTAACAAAGACGCCTCTACGCAAAGTCCAATGTTTAAAGCATTAACGGAACGCTTAAATACTGTTAAAAATCAGCCACAAATGTTTGCCAGTAACCAAGCCATTTATGAAGAGTTACTCAATATCTACCAAGCGGCAGATCCGGTACTTTACTCTGACGCTTTGAGTGACCCTTTAAATGTCCTAGCGGATATGTCTGATGGTTTGTTACCGCGTATTAATTCGCTTTCTAAATCACAAAGTATGCAAGCTAACAAGGCTCAAGATTTTGGTGTAGGTGAACAGCTCATTGGTAACCCTAGTTACGGCAATTGGCAAACGGGCAGCAATGGCATGTCGTTTTGGGCATGGTATGGCATGTACTCAATGATGGGTGATGTTTTTGGCTCAAGGCGTGTGTCGTATGGTAATTGGGGCCGGAATAGAAATTACAGCTATTACAACGATTATGGTCGAACGCGTTATAGCTCACCGTCTCAATTGCGCAAACAAACGCAATTAGATACACGAACCAAAAAGTCTTTTGCTCAAAGAGGACAAAAATTTAACAGTGCCTATAGCAAGAACCGCACAGGTTCATCTAGCCTGTCTGGGCAAAGTAAAAGTGCCCAAACCAGTGCTAAACGTTTTAGTGCTAAAACCACAAGAAATAGCTCATACGCTAAAAAATCATCCTATTCAAAAAGCGCTAGCTTTAGAAATAGCTCTAGTACCACATCACGTAGTTTTAGACGTGGTAAATAAAGAGTAGATCGCAAGGAATAATTATGAATACATTGTTTGAAATCACAGGATTGAACGTAGATTTAGTGACTTATTTAGCCATTGATATCACGATCGCCATTTTATTACTTGGTGCCATGAAGTTTGTTTCTGGTTTATCGGCAAAAGTAAATGCAACCGATGAGCTATCTAAAGAAGATAACTTTGCTTTTGGTATAAGTGTTGCGGGAAGTATTGCTGCATTAGGCATTGTACTGACAGGCGCCATTACCGGTGAAAATGCTGAAAGCTACCAAATGGAAGTTTTAGGTATGCTTTCTTATGGTTTACTGGGTTTAATCTTAATCAAAGTGGGTAGATTTATTCATGACCGTTTAGCGTTAAATAAAATTAATAAAACCGAACAAATTAAAGCACAAAATATTACCGTTGGTTTAGTGGATGCTGCAGGTGCTATTGCAACAGCTATTATCATAAGAGCGGTACTTTTATGGGTACATGGCTTAGACATCAGTACTTTTGTCGCAATTATTGCCGGATTTGTCGTTTCTCAAACAATGTTAGTTTTAGTGACCCGTATAAAAGAAAAACAGTATGCTAGTAATAATGATGGCGCCTGTTTACAAGAAGCTTTTGCCGATGGACAACAAGCCCTTGCTATTCGTTATACCGGACAAGTGATCAGTACTGCGCTAGCAGTTACCGCTGCCAGTCATTTTTTCATCTACAGCCCAGAAGCATTAGTAAACAACTTAATCGGTTGGTTAATCTTTAGTATCGTGATGACCCTTTTGGTTGCCATACTTACCAGCATCGCAAAGCGCATTGTTTTGTGGGGCATCAACTTAGTTGAAGAAGTTGATCAACAGCGCAATATTGGTGTCGCGAGTGTTGAGATGGCGATCAGTATTTCAATCGCCTTAATACTGACGGCATTAATGGCATAACTGTGTAAGATAAATCAATCCTCAGTCCAAATTAAATCTCGATTTGGCCTGAGGAAATTTTAGTTCTGTTACAGCTTTCTAATAATTTCATATATGACCACTCAAAAAAAACACCTTTTCTGGAATGATGTATTACTGATCTTAACCATGGCGGTTTTAGCCGGTTGTGGGCTTATTTACGAATACCTGCTGTCTCATTACGCTGGGCGTGTCCTCGGTGTCATGGAAAGTGCTATCTACACCATGATTGGCTTAATGATTGTTTCAATGGGTTTAGGGGCTTTTGCCGCCCGAAAAATAAAATGTGCTTTTAATGGCTTTGTTTGGTTAGAGCTTATGATTGCATTTTTGGGCACGACCGCCATCATCATCATTGCCAGTTTAATCGCCGCGACACAATTACTGCCTCAGATAATCGCCGATACCTTTAATTTACCGCCAGACGCCCTGCCCCGCGGAGGTTTTTTCAAGCAATTAAGTTTTCTTGCTTTTAATAGTCCTTACTTTTTTGGTTTATTGTTGGGCTTTTTTATCGGTATGGAAATACCCTTGATAGCGCAAATTCGTGAACAAATTCATCAAAAACATTTAGCCAATAATCTTGGGACTATCTATGGTGCTGATTATATTGGCGCAGGGATCGGCGCAGCGATTTGGGTATTCTTTTTACTGACAATTGACATCAGTAAGGCCAGCGCTATAACTGCCGCCTTAAATTTAGCGGCTGGTTTTGTTTTTATTCTTTATTATTGGCAAAAGTTGAACTGGCGAAAAACGCTGCTGGGTTTACACGGTTTATTATTTATCGGCATTATCTTTGTTTACCAACAAGGCAACAACTGGCTTAATAATCTCAGTAGCTTACTTTACCTCGATAAAGTCGTTTATACCGATAAAACCCGTTACCAACAACTCAATTTCACCCAACGTAATATGGGCCTTGACCAACCTGCCATTATCAATTTTTACTTAAATGGTCGACTACAATTTTCATCTGCTGATGAGCATATTTATCACAGCTATCTGGTAACACCTGCTTTAGCGGGATCAGCACGACAGAACAATATTCTAATCATCGGTGGCGGTGATGGTCTCGCGTTGAGGGATGTATTAGCTTGGCAACCCGAGCAGGTAACATTAATTGATTTGGACCAAGAATTAATTGAGTTATTTAAAACTCCAGACGAGAAACTCCCCACTTCATTAGCAAGACAAGTCACTCGCCTTAATCACAATAGTTTGTCTCAGGACAATGTTGAAGTAATTTATAGCGACGCGTTTATCGCCATTGATCAATTGCTTCAACAGCACAAATCTTTTGATAGTATTATTGTCGACTTGCCCGACCCCAGTCACCCAGATCTTAACAAGCTTTATTCCGTTAACTTTTATGCTCGATTAAAACAATTATTGGCCGGGGATGGCTTGATTGCGATTCAGTCAACTAGCCCTTACCACGCAAAAGATGCCTTTATTGCCATCGGTAAAACGGTGAAAGCGGCTGATTTTAACCATGTTCAGCAGTTTCATGACAATGTACCTAGTTTTGGCGAATGGGGGTGGACTATCGCATCCAAGTCAGGTTTATCGCCATTGCAGCGCTTGAAAAACCTTGAAAAATTCCAGGTGAAACAACCTTGGCTAACTTTACCCATGTTGATCGGCGCCTTTGAATTCTCTGAAAACTTTTATCAACATAAAGATAAGATTCCTGTTAATTTTCTTGGTAATCATACTATTTACCAGCTACATCAACAGGCATGGCGTGACCAGCAAGGCTTGAACAGTGCTTACAAACAATGATTGTTTTGTTGAGGTAAATCTTTTCAACTAGAATAATTAAATTAAATATCATTCAACACTTGACATATTATGTCACGATGCTAAATTTACATCATCGACATAATATGTCGTCGGGCAAATGAGAAGGAATTCCTTTTGCCTTTTGATAAAACATGAGGAATCACATGAATATTCACAAAATCGCAAACCATTTAAATACACTGGCTGATAGCTCTGAAACAGGTATGACTTTTGATTGCCAACCTATTTCAGGCGAAGTAGATGTATTACAAATAACGATTCTGGGACGTGAAGAGCTACCGTTATTTGTTTCTGTAACTGATGATCAAATTCTTTGTATCACCTATTTATGGGGACAAGAAGAAGTCAAAACTGAATGTTTGCCTCAAATGCATGAAAGTATGTTGGAAATGAATATTCCCATGCCGTTATCATCTTTTTCTAAAATTGGTGATAAGTATGTAATTTTTGGTGCTTTATCAATCAGCTCTACTTTTGATGATATTGAACATGAGTTGGCCGTTTTAAACAATAATGCCATCGAAGTTATCGATGACATGAGCGAATTTTTAATTTAATCACCCTATTGGAGTTTTATTATGAGCATTTTTAAAAAAATTATGACCGCTATCCGTGGTGGTGCTACTGAAGTTGGTGAAGCGATTGTCGATTCAAACGCCACCCGTATCTTTGAACAAGAAATTCGTGATGCTGAAAATCATTTAACTAAAGCTAAACGTGACTTAACGGGTGTAATGGCCGAGCAAATGGCGGCAAGCCGTGAAGTTGACCGTTTAACACGAGAAGTTACCGAGCATGAAGGCTATGCTATGCAAGCCATGGATAAAGGTGATGAAACATTAGCGTTAGCCGTTGCTGAAAAAATATCAGCACTAGAAAGTGAGTGTGCAACACAACAACAAGCTTTAGATAGTTTTGCCGGTAACGCGAATCGTTTAAAAGAGTTAGTGAAGAAAAGTGAACGCCAAGTACAAGAATATAAACGTCAGCTTTCTATGGTAAAAACCACTGAAAGTGTACAAAAAGCGACATCGGCAATCACCGATAACTTTTCGTCAAGTAACTCAAAGTTATTAAATGCCAAAGATTCATTAGAACGCATTAAAGCTAAGCAACAAAAATTTGATGACCAAATGAAAGCTGCCGATGTTTTAGCGTCTGAAGATTCAGACACCTCATTAGCTGCGCAATTGAAAGAAGCCGGTATTGGTGCTGCTGATAATAACGCAAATTCAGTGTTAGCGCGTTTAAAAGCCAAGCAAAAGTAATACCAAGTTGATTCATTAAACAACCGCAGTACGGCAATAACCAAGCTGCGGTTTTATGGTGTAAAAATGAGCTTTTTTAAAAAAATTTTCAAAAAAGAGAAAACACATCGCCAAGTAAGTAAAGTGCAAGATTTACTGATTGGCGATATTATTGTTTTAAACGATAGCTTTGGTTTACCAGAGAATATTCGCCATCAACAGTTTCAGATCACTGCGGTCAATAGTTACGAATTTGAACAGACGGTAGAAACTGAATGGGTATTAACGGGCAATAATGATACTGAATTATATTTAGGTCTCGATATTGATGATAAAACTTATTTAAAGTTTTCATTAAAGATCCAGCACCAAGATGTAGAAGCCTTATTTGATTTAGACGCCTTTGCCACTATTTTTGATGAGCCTGGTCAAGCGTTCTTAGAACAAAAAGCTGACAGTGCCTTATCTCAAGGTTGGAGTGCAGAGCAATATCAACAAAGCTTATTTGCAAAAGTAGGTTATTATCATCGAAAAGATCATCGCAGTGAAAAATTATCCTCATATGAAGGTAAAGACGCAGGTGAGCAATTTGAACTTTTTCGACTGCTCAGTGAAGATCAAACCCGCGGCGTTGAACTTGAAGTATGGCAAGACGGTGATACTGATGTGTTTTTAACTTTATATCGTCCAACAACCGATATTATCGATATGTATCCAGGAAGTTAATGGTGAATAGAAAGTTACCCTCAAAGTGGCAATCTTCGATAAAAGCGGCAAAAGCAACCCAGGTTGCTTTTGATATGGATGAAAAAATTCAGTTAGAGATCCGCAAAGAAGCGCTTGAAGCAGGGCTTAGTCCGTCAGATAAAATTCGTGATATTTTAGGGTTACCCACCAATAAACGGCCAAAGCGTCCTCGCCTAACCGTTAGCTTGTCTGAAGATGACTACCAATTACTGGCTGAAAAATACCAGTTATCGTCTGAGCAACAGCTTGAGATCAAACGAAAACTGATGGATGATTTGATCCAGCACGTTAATAAAAAACAATAAACTCAAATACAAATTTAAATATTATGAAAGACTCTTTAAAAACCTTCACTGTCGACGAATTTGGCGTTAAAAACTACAACTCCTTTTATTTGCTCATTATTACCATAGTGGTGCTTTATATAGTTATTGCACTACTTTCATTACCGTTATATCACGCTGAGGTTGCTATAGAGCACGGTAATATCAAATCGTACAGAGATGCGTTTTGGACACTGCAAATGAGTGCCAGCACCATAGGCTTTGGTGATTTTTATCCCGTTACACCAGCAGGAAGGATTATCGTTGCCGCGATGTTTTATATTGGTGTCGGTATGGTTGGTTTTGTTGGTGCCCAATTTGTTAACAAATTCGTAGGTTTTTCAGATACTAACGTCAAAAACCGTGAGCTAAGAAAACAAAATAAAGAAATATTAGAGCACAATAAAAAACTTGAGAATAAGATCGATACCTTAGTGGAAAGGATAGAACAGCTTATTAATAGCAAATGAACTATTTGATTTACTTAGATATATGCCATAGGATTGGTCAATAAATATTCTAAGAATAGATAAAAGGAAATTTTATGTTTTTGAAAAGAGTCTCAATAATTGGCTTGGCGGTTATAGCTACAGCTTGTTCAAGTACTGATAATGCCGACCTTCGCGTCAATACGTTATCAAATAAAGTTGATAAGCTGACCATAGAAGTATCGAAACTAAAAGCTCAACAAGAGAAGCAGGCGAATGCGATTGAGCAAATGAAAATGGCACAAGCAGAAACCAATCAACGAATAAATAATGTCGCAGCCAGCTATAAAAAATAACTGAATTTATTCGCTTTTTAGTTGATAGACCAAACCTGTAGGCTTATTGAGTAGTTCTTTTACTTGTTGTTTAACTGACATTTTGTCGCCTACAAATGGTTTTAAAGCAGTAGGGAACTCATCACCATAGAAATCACCTTGTTCACTCAAAGGTTGATGAATTTCTATTAATTTTCTGCCATTAGTTTCATATGACATTTTAATAGGCTGATCTACAATTCTAACTTGCGTTCCAACCGCGGTATTTTGGTAAAGCCATTCAATATCATCCGAATACATGCGAATACAGCCAGAGCTAGCACGCATACCTATGCCCATCCGTTGATTGCTGCCATGGATAAGATATTCACTGGTACCTATTCTTAAAGCATATTTTCCAAAAGGGTTATTAGGTCCTGCGGGAATAACTTTCGCTAATGCTTTACCATGCTCTTTTTCATATCTTTCACGCATCGCTTGGGTTGGTGTCCACGTAGGGTTTTTCCTTTTATCCCCGATATAACTGATCACTTTAGGCGTTGATAGCCCCTCTCGACCTATACCAACAGGAAATACGTAAACTAATTTTTCATTTGGTGGAAAATAATATAGCCTTAGCTCAGATAAATTAATCACTATGCCTTTACGCTCAGCATAGGGCAGTAACATTTGCTTGGGTATCACCAATTTTGAAGCCACTTTCGGTAAAAATGGGTCAACCTCAGGATTTGCAGACATCATTGCGAGTAAACCAATATCATGATATTCCGCTAATAATTGAAAGTAATCACCCTGCTCAACTTGATATTGTATCGTTTCACCAATGACACGAGAGTTTTGCTTCGGTAATGAATAAACCGTTGAAAAGCATAGTGATAGACTGGATAAGTAAAATAATATGCCTATGATAATTTTCATGAATCCAACCAATATGACGGCATAGACAAGACAACAGCTTTGGTTTGACTGAGCGCACTCAATAGGTTTTCAACTTTGCTCTGTTGCCAGCTGATTATTTTCTCATTAGCCTTGCCATTAGGCTCAGCTACTTTTTCTAGCTGTTGTTTGATGATCCATAAGTTCTTTAACTCTCTTAATCCTTGCAATAAATCTAACCACGGAGTGCGAAACTTCATTCTTTCTTGATCTGAAAATAAATAACCAAACCAATTGCCCGTCAGTAAACTGCGTTGTAGCAATTTTCTTTGTGCTAAATATTGCTCGGCATCTAAATCAGCTAAAGTGGAAATTGCTTGAGTAATTTCTTGTAAACTTTATCTTAGCAAAGGCTTTAACATCACTATTTTGCTCTGTTATTAGAAAGTTCTGCTTTGTTTCATCACCAACAATCGACCTTAACAAATTGAGTTGTAAGAGGTTAAATCGGTCACTATGTAATAACTCTGTGATCATTTGATGATCAGGGAAACGCCTTTTTTCTAACCTAAGTTGCTCAATAAGTTGGGCACTGTATTCTAGCTTTTTCCGATAATTACCAGTTTTACTCATCAATTCTTGCAAATAAATAGCATTATCTATCCAAGAGAAAAGTTGGATAAAGTAACTCAATTCATCGCGAATAAGACGGCTTTCTTGCTGCAATTGTGAGTTAAATAACCAAAAACCATGGCGCAGCAGAAACAAGCTATCAACAACATCCGCTAACGATGCTAATTGTTGTGATTGCAAATATTGCTCTATCGACCATTGCACTCGTTGCAAACAATGGCTGACGCCTGCTAAAAAGTATTGATTAGTATTTTCACTGTCACTTTTAATATCTAATGCAACAGGAGCTAATAACGGCTGTGGTTGATTAGCAAATAATCGATAGCCACGAGCCGCTTTACTCTGCAATCCCGCTCTGACATTCAAGCTTGCAAAAAGCAATGCGGCAAATGCAAACAATGCCGATCTATCACCCGTAACTAATTCCAATTCAATTTCACAGATAGTCTCACTTTGACCTTGAGAAGTGACTTCCCCTTGATCAAAAGCCAACTCTATAGTGGCAGATTCAAAGGTGACTAACCAAATTTCTCTTTTGAAATCAGTGGTAAATAAAGGAATAAGTTGAGATTGCAACTCTGCTATATCTTGTGATTCAGGCCAGATATTCGCTGGGAATAAAGCTAATGTTGGTAAATGTGAATAAATATCAACATTGTATTCTGGTCGTTGATGTAAACCACCAACCACGATACCTGCCGTTTTAATGGTTTGCTCTAAATGACCATTATCTGATCGAACTCTTAAGCCCATATCTAACTGTCGCATCGCTAAATTTGCGGTGTCAAAATAACAATTGCACAAGTGTTTTATTTGGTGATTGAAAGCTAAACCATGCTTATTTAGGGCCTCAAATACTCTTTCCGATACATTTTCATTTAAAACTAAGTACTTAAGTTCGACTTCGGTAGTCATATATACCTTTAACTATTATTTTTGTAATTTTGTTATCTATTGATTAACTTTACAAAAGCTATATCAATGAAGCAATATTTTTTACTTGCTATCCCATCAGCAAAGCCCTAATATTTTCTTTTAGTAGATGGACAGTTTTTGGTAACTTAATGAAAATAATAAAATGTTTGCTCGCAAGTTTAATGCTTATTTCAAGCTTTATCACTATAGCAGAAGAAACCGATACGCAAACACAAGCTCAGACAGAAGAAGCTAACTTAACCCCGGCTTATATTTCAGATGATTTATTTGTTTATATGCACGCCGGTCCGGGTAACAATTACCGCATTATTGGAAGCATCAATGCAGGCGATGAGGTTAGGATAACCAATGAGGTTAACAACGGTTATACACAAATAATTGATGATAAGAATCGTACCACTTGGGTTGAGTCTAAATACGTCAGTGTTACACCTGGCTTGCGTGTAGCGATAGCTGAATTGAACAGCAAGTTAGCGAGTAGTGAAGGTAATAGCCAACAAGCATCTACTGATCTTATCCAAGTTCAAAATGAAATGTCACAATTAGACCAACAAACCAGTCAATTGAATGCTGAAATCACAGCACTAAAGCAGCAATTAACATTAACCGAGTCAAAATTAACGAATCAAGATTTAGATCTTAAAAAAGAATATTTCTTTAATGGTGCGATTGTTTTGGGCTTAGGCTTAATTTTCGGATTAATTATTCCTAGACTGTCAGTACGTAAAAAAGGCTCCATGGAAAATTGGAAGTAGTACTGTAAGATTCTTTAATGTAAAACAATGCTCGTATATAATACGGGCATTGTTATAGTTTAGTTGTAGTTCTGTGTTTTCAAAAAAATATTTATTTATCTTAGTGTTGGTAATATCGGTAAATTCGAATAGGATTTACGCTAATGGTGTTAGTCCTTACCTACCCCTTAAAACAGATCCGTTAATAGAGTTACAAATAGAGCGTTTAGCTGCTATTACTCATATGCCAGTTTTAACCAAGCCATATCATATTGTTACCGTAAACAACTACTTGAATAAAATACAAAAATCACATCCGATACTATTCCAGCGTTTAAATAGTTATATAAAGAGATTTAAAAAGCAAGGTGCAATAACTCAGTTATCTACAACCTTAAGCCATTCTGATAATGAGAGTGAAATTCTTATTAATGACCGTGGCATAACCAACGATGTTACGTTGAAAACCACTATTTCCGGATTTTATCAAATTAACCAATACTCAATCATTAATGTGGGTGGCTCGATCATTGATGGTAAAAGAATTATTCCACATAACAGCTACTTTTCTTTTGGTTATGAATACTTACAATTTGATATTGGTTATCGTGAACATTGGTTGTCCCCTCTACAAGAAAGTTCATTAGCACTATCAACAAATGCTGCTCCAATCCCCTCTATTACCATGAGTAATGTAAAGCCTATTACTGCTTGGAATATAAAATATGAAATGTCTTTAGGTTTATTAGAAGAAATGGATGGCATTCATTTTGATAATACGATCTCTTCTGGCCAACCTGGTTTTTTGACCATGCAATTAAGTTTTCAGTTGTTTGATTGGTGGACTATAGGTGGCGTGAGAACATTTATGTTTGCAGGTGGCAATAGGCCGATAGAAGCAAGTACTATTTGGAAAGCTATTATTGATCCTATTAGTGGTGATAATTGTGGTGGCGAATCTGACCTGCAAGATTGTAATAAAGAATCAGGTAACCAAATAGCCTCAATAACCTCAAAAATGGATTTTTCTATTGGCAATTTTCCGATCTCAATTTTAGCCGAGTATGGTGGAGAGGATGCTAAAGATTATAAATATAGTTTGGGGAATATCGGTCAAACATACGGTATTTTTATGCCATATGTTAATCAAAATTTATCAATGTATATTGAATATACTAAATTCCATGATCGTTGGTATGTGCATCATCTTTATGATGAAGGTTATAGAAACGATGGCAACGTTATGGGTCATTGGTGGGGAAATAACAAAGCACTAAATGATAAATCTCCAGGTAATTCAGCACTACTGCGATTAAACTGGGATGTATCTCAAGAGATGCACTTACAAACAATACTAAAGACCGCTAAAATTGATGCGATAAGTAATATCCATTATTCCCGCTCAAAAGAAATAAAATTGACATTAAAAAAGATTCAGAACCATGGTTTTATGAATTACTCCATTAGTTCAGGAAAAGATATATATGATGATTCCTATTATCGATTCTCAGTAGGATATAATTGGTAAATTAAATGAATGTATTTTTTGACATAAAGCACCTCTATTATTTGCCTCAATATCTTCCGGTAATTGAAGCGTTGAAAGAAAAAGGGATTTATTGTCACTGCCTCATTCATCATCAAGAACTTCCGCTAACAATTACAAAGCAATACCTTAAAGATAATCAACTCAATTATACTTTTATTGATAATGATGATGACGCTAGAAAACATTATGCCGAAAAAAAGCCAGAATGGATAATATTTGGCAATTGTTTTAATGATTTAGTTGAAATAAATAAACATTCAAAAACAGTGCTAATGCAACATGGTATCGGCCCAAAATCTTGTTATTATGAAGTTTCAAAATCAGATATAACTTATAGATTTGTCGAAGGAGAGCATAGACTCTCTCGACTTGAAGCGATGTTCCCTGATAAAAGTTTTATTAACACGGGTTACGCAAAATTAGATCCCATTATCAATAAAACCGTTGATAAAATTAACTTAGCTTCCCTTGGTTTAGATGTATTAAAACCAACGTTACTCTATGCACCAACATTTTACCCGAGTAGCATTGAGTGTTTATCAACTAACTTCCCTGCCCAATTAAGCAATTTTAACATTATCATCAAACCGCACTTTTTTTCATTTATTAAACCTGCTTATACCAAACAAAGAAAAAAGATTGCCAAGTGGCAGTTGCATGAAAATGTGCATATTGCTGATATTGCTGATATATCAATTCTTCCTTACTTGGATATTGCCGATATGCTTATTAGTGATGCTTCGTCGACACTGTTCGAATTTACCGCATTAAACAAACCAGCTATATGGTGCGATTTTTATCATGTAAGATGGTCATACCGTGGGATTTTTAAATGGCGATTAAATAAGCGACTTGATGATGATCTGAAGTACTTTGGTCAGGTTGCAGAACAAGTTAACAATGAAAAGCAATTAATTGAACAAGCAAATAGACATTGCCAATCACCTGAACTCAAAGAATCACAAAGAAAAAATATGAGTGAATTTTTAACCGGTAAAGTTGATGGTAAATGTAGTGAAAGAATTGTTAATTTCATCTTAAACAAAGACATAATGTAATATTATTTATATTACTCAAACTTAAAAATTAGTAATATTTTTCAAAATAAGGGTTAATAAATGAAAGTGATCACCTTTGGCACGTTTGACGTTTTCCATGCTGGCCATGTCAATATATTAGAACGTGCACGCCTGCACGGTGAGCATTTAATTGTCGGCGTTTCATCTGATGCTTTAAATATGTCGAAAAAGAACCGTTATCCGATATATTCACAAGAAGACAGAATGCATATCATTCGTTCGCTTCGTTGTGTTGATGAAGTTTTTGTTGAAGAATCTTTAGAGCAAAAAGAAGAGTACATTAAGTACTACAATGCCGATGTATTGATCATGGGTGATGATTGGCAAGGCAAGTTCGACCATTTCAAATCAATTTGTGACGTTATTTATTTACCTCGAACGCCTTCTGTTTCAACAACAGAAATTATTGAAATAGTTAAATCTAAACGTTAATCAATAAAGCAATGACTAAAAAATACCTGTTCTATATTAGCCAAAATTACTCTTTTGAAATATTACGGCCAATACAAAAAGAATTGTGGAACAGACAAATAAAGGTAATGTGGTTAGTCGTTGGCGATGAGGTTAATCACGACTACTTTACTGAAGATGAAGTTGTTGAATACAGCATTGATAAAGCTAGGGAATTTAAACCAGATGCCTGCTTTGTTCCTGGGAACAATATCCCCAACTTTATTTCGGGATTAAAAGTACAAGTCTTTCATGGTTTAGAATGGAAGAAAAAAGGCCATTTTGTTATTCGGGGTTTCTTTGATTTATATTGTACTCACGGCCCAGCAACTACGGATCGTTTCAACAAGCTAGCCAATCAACACCAATACTTTGATGTCGTAGAAACTGGTTGGCCAAAACTCGACCTATTATTTTCAGCGCCTGCTTTTACACAATGTCCACCAGATAAAAAAACCATTTTATATGCACCAACCTTTTCTCCTGCATTAACTTCAGCACCAGCGCTTTACCAAGAAATATCATCATTAATACAGAATAAAAACTATCATTGGCTAGTGAAATTCCATCCTAAAATGGATAAAAGTTGGGTGGAAAAATACCAAGCACTCTCTTGTGATAATTTCCAAGTGATTGAAACCCCAGTGCTCAATAACATCTTGCAACGTGCAGATATTATGCTGTCAGATACTTCATCGGTTATAGGTGAATTTGCTTTGCTTAATAAACCTGTCATCACATTTAAAAACAGTCAGCCTGGCGATTACTTGATAGATATCGATGATACTAGTCAACTTGCTGATGCAATAGAGCAAGCTTTTAAACCCAATGCATTGTTATTGGCAGCCATTAAGCAATATGCTCAACAGCTCCACCCTTATAATGATGGCAAATCCGCGCATAGGATTATCGATGCGGTTGAAAGTATCTTACAAAAGGGCAAACAAGCAAAAAAGAACAAGCCTTGGAACATTTTTAGAAACCTCAAAACAAGAAAATCACTAAGTCATTGGAAATTATAAAATTTATATAAATCCCACTTGAATTACCTAGCTCTTATGCATTTATCTAACATCATTAGATCATTATGATCTTTAGTCGAAGGTAAATAGTGTTTGACAAAAACTGAGTAAATACGTTATTAATATGTCACTGATGTAAATTAACTACATAAACTTAATTAAATGAAAGCAGCAATGACGATTATTTTAAACCTCCTCCTCCTCGTAAATACCTACGCGGATAAGTGAGAGTTGCTGGTAATAATTAAGCAAAAAGAATCTTTAAAACCCGCGATAAAAACCGCGGGTTTTTTTATGCTCGCATTTTTGTTAAATAACAATGAGTAAAACCAAGGAAAACAACATGGACAATCAGGTCATTATTTTCGATACCACTTTACGTGATGGTGAACAGGCATTAACCGCTAGTTTATCTGTACATGAGAAATTACAAATAGCATTAGCTATTGAACGACTTGGTGTTGATATAATGGAAGTAGGCTTCCCGGTTTCATCACCTGGTGACTTTGAATCTGTACAAAAAATTGCCGGAACAGTTAAAAACTCTATTGTTTGTGGTTTATCTCGCACCATTGAAAAAGACATTAAAGCTTGTGCTGATGCGTTAAGCGTCGCTGATCAGTTTCGTATTCATACCTTTATTTCGACTTCTGACGTGCACGTTGAGAAAAAGCTACGCAAAGGATTCGACGTTGTTGAAGAAATGGCCATTGGCGCGATAAAATATGCTCGTCGCTTCACTGATGACGTTGAGTTCTCTTGTGAAGATGCCGGTCGTACTCATATCGATAGGCTTTGCCGAATGGTGGAACAAGCGATTAAAGCCGGTGCTAGTACCATCAACATTCCTGACACTGTGGGTTATACCATTCCAAATGAATATAGCAGCATCATTACCCAGTTATTTAACCGGGTCCCCAATATCGACCAAGCGGTTATCTCGGTGCATTGTCATAACGACTTAGGTTTAGCTGTTGCCAACTCCATTGCTGCTGTACAAGCCGGAGCTCGTCAAATTGAATGTACCATAAACGGTATTGGTGAACGGGCAGGTAATGCTTCTTTAGAAGAAGTTGCGATGATCATGAAAACCCGTGAAGAGTTTCTAGGTGTACATACTAATATCAATCATCAAGAAATAGCCCGCACTTCTAAATTAGTCAGTCACTTATGTAATATGCCCGTGCAATTAAATAAAGCAATTGTTGGTGGTAATGCTTTTAGCCACTCTTCAGGTATTCATCAAGATGGTATGTTAAAAGCCAGTAATACTTATGAGATTATGACGCCTGAAAGTGTCGGTATCAGTAAAACTAAACTTAATTTAACCTCTAGAAGTGGTCGTCATGTTATTAAACATCGAATGGAAAGTTTAGGCTATCAACAGTCAGATTATGACGTTGAAGAGCTATACACGGCATTTTTAGCTTTAGCCGATAAAAAAGGCCAAGTCTTTGATGATGATTTAGAAGCGCTATTATTTAATACCCAACAACATGAAAATGACGAGTACTTTGCCATAGATGAATTGAATGTTCAGTCTGGTAGTGCCACCTTTGCCACTGCAGGCATTAAATTAAAGATTGGTGAAGAAAGTCAAACTCAGTCAGCTATCGGTAACGGTCCTGTTGATGCGCTTTATCAAGCGATAAAGAAATCAATTGATTTTGATTTTGAAGTCGCAGATTACAAAATATCTAATAAAGGGGCAGGAGAAGATGGTTTAGGCCAAGCCAATATTGTCGTGAAATGGCAAGAAAGAAACTTCCACGGCTATGGTATCGCCACCGATGTTATTGAAGCTTCTGGCCAAGCGCTAATTTCAGCATTAAATGCCATTTATCGAGCTCAGCAAGTAGCTAAGTTACGAGCAGAACGAAACAGTGAAAAAAATTCAAAAATATAGGTAAGTAATAACATGTCAAAAATAGCAATTTTAGCCGGTGACGGCATTGGTCCAGAAGTAATGGTTGAAGCAAAAAAAGTTTTAACCACAGTCGCAAAGAAATTTGATATAGAAATATCAACCACAGATTATGATGTTGGTGGTGCAGCCATTGATAACCACGGTAATGCTCTACCAGCTGAAACCATCGCTGGTTGTGAGGCTGCAGATGCCATTTTATTTGGTTCAGTAGGAGGTCCTAAGTGGGCAAACTTACCGCCGACACAGCAACCTGAAAGATGTGCATTATTAGGTTTGCGCAGCCACTTTGAATTGTTTTGTAATATGCGTCCAGCCACCTTACAGCCAGCATTATCGTCATTATCTACCTTACGTAGCGACATATCTGCACAAGGATTTGATGTACTAGTTATTCGAGAATTAACCGGCGATATCTATTTTGGTGAGCCAAAAGGTCGTCGCGGTGAAGGGGAAGAAGAAACCGGCTTTGACTCGATGTTTTATTCTCGCCGAGAAATTAAACGCATCGCACATTTAGCGTTTCAAGCCGCTAAAAAGCGCAATAACAAAGTGACTTCTGTAGATAAAGCTAATGTTTTAGCCACCAGCCAATTATGGCGCCAAGTGGTTGAGGAAGTTGCTGTTGATTACCCTGATGTTACCTTAGAACACCTTTATGTAGATAACGCTGCCATGCAGTTAGTACGTGATCCAAACCAGTTTGACGTGATGTTATGTCCAAACTTATTTGGAGATATTTTGTCAGATATTTGCGCAATGATCACCGGTTCAATGGGGTTATTACCTTCAGCTAGCTTAAATGCTAACAGCTTTGGTATGTATGAACCTGCCGGTGGTAGTGCTCCAGATATTGCAGGTCTTGGCATTGCCAACCCAATTGCACAAATTTTATCAGCAGCACTGATGTTACGTTACAGCTTAAATGAAGAAAATGCCGCCAAAGCAATAGAAGATGCTGTTGGCAAGGCACTAGATGAAGGTATTTTAACCGCTGACTTATTACCTGCATCTCAGAGGCAGCAAGCTAAGAACACCAGTGAAGTGGGCAACTTTATCTGCCAAAAAATTAACGAGGCTTAATCAAATGACTACAACTACACAAAATACTATGCCAACAACGTTATACGATAAATTATGGCAGCAACATATTGTTGAAGAAAAAGCAGGTGAAACACCGTTACTTTTTGTTGATCGCCATTTAATTCATGAGGTTACCTCTCCACAAGCCTTTGCGAGCTTAAAACATCATAACCGCCCAGTTCGACATCCTGAGCGTACCATAGCAACCATGGATCATAATATTTCAACCCGTTCAATAAAAATTGATGCTGCGGGTGAAGGTGCGGCAAATCAATTGCGTACTTTAGAAAGAAATTGCCAAGAATTTGGGGTTCAACTTTTTGGTATGGGTCACAAGAACCAAGGAATTGTGCACGTTATTGGTCCTGAACTTGGCTTAACCCTACCAGGCACTATTATTGTTTGTGGTGACTCACATACCGCTACCCATGGTGCAATGGGCGCATTAGCCTTTGGTATTGGTACCTCTGAAGTAGAGCATGTTTTAGCGACGCAAACTTTACGTCAAACCAAAGCTAAAACCATGAAAATTGAAGTTAAAGGTCATGTCGGGGTGGGGATCAGTGCAAAAGACATTATTTTAGCCATTATAGGAAAAACCGGCAGTGCAGGCGCAACCGGGTATGTAGTGGAGTATTGCGGTGAAGCCATCCAAGCATTGAGCATGGAAGAGCGTATGACTGTTTGTAATATGAGTATCGAGTTTGGTGCTAAAGCCGGTTTAATTGCCCCTGATAAAACCACTTTTGATTACCTTGAAGGGAAAGAGTTTGCTCCAAAAGGTGAGACATGGACACAAGCTGTTGCTGATTGGTCACAACTTAAATCTGATGATGGTGCTGAATTTGACACCGTACTTACCGTAGAAGCAAAAGATATTAAGACACAAATCACTTGGGGAACAACACCAGGGCAAGTGACCTCGGTTGATGGTTTTGTCCCTTCACCTGATGATTTTAGCGATACCATAGAAAAAGAGTCCTGCGTTAAGGCTCTTGCTTATATGGGCTTAGTTGCTGGTACTAAAATTACCGACATTGAAATTACCAATGTATTTATTGGTTCATGTACCAATTCTCGTATCGAAGATTTACGCGCCGCTGCGGGTGTTGTAGAAAGATTCGGTAAAAAAGTATCCGATAAGGTTACAGCAATTGTTGTACCTGGCTCTTACCGAGTTAAAGAACAAGCAGAAGCAGAAGGTTTAGACAAAGTATTCAGCCAAGCGGGATTTGAATGGCGCTTACCAGGGTGTTCAATGTGTCTCGGTATGAATGATGACAGATTAAAGGAAGGAGAGCGATGCGCTTCTACTTCAAACCGTAATTTTGAAGGTCGTCAAGGTCGAGGAAGTCGTACCCATTTAGTTAGCCCTGAATTAGCAGCTGCATCCGCTATTACAGGACATTTTATCGATTTAAACAATGATTTAAACAAGAAGGCATAATCATGGAAAAATTTAATACTCATACGGGGTTAGTTGTACCATTAGATATTGCAAATGTTGATACTGATGCCATTATTCCCAAACAGTTTTTGCAAAAAACCACTCGAACCGGTTTTGCTCAACATTTATTTCATGACTGGCGATATCTTGACTTTGAAGGTACACAAGCTAACCCTAAATTTATTTTGAATGAACCACAATACAAAGGAGCGAGTATCTTACTTGCTCGTGAGAACTTTGGTTGTGGCTCTTCTCGTGAACATGCGCCTTGGTCTTTACAAGAATACGGTTTTAAAGTGATCATCGCACCAAGCTTCGCAGATATCTTTTATGGTAATTGTATCAATATCGGACTTGTGCCGATTATATTGCCAGAAGCACAAATTAATGATCTTTTCATGCAAGCTGAAAATGCTGAACTAGAATTAACAGTGGAACTTGTTAATAATAAGTTAATTTCTCAACATACTACTTATGACTTTAGCTTAGATAAGTTTCATCAATACTGTTTAGAACAAGGTATCGACAGTGTTGGATGGACACTTGAAAAACTTGATATTATTAAATCTTATGAGGCAAAAATGCCCGCATGGCAGTAGATTTACCAAAGCAGTGAAGTGATTTTTTATGACATTTCACTGCTAACATCCTACATATTTATCTCACGGAATATTTAGATGCAAAGCGATAAAAATGAGAATAGTAAAGACATCCCTATTAGCCAATTAAAATCAGGCATGTATGTAGTTTCAGTATCTCGAGGAGATAAATCGGTTAATGTAAAAACCGAGGGCTACATTTATAGTTTAGATAAAATATCATCACTGAAAAAAGCAGGCATCAAACGAGTTGTTATTGATCCAAGCAAAGAAAAAGTACTGCCAACACCAGCAGCCTCTATTAATAATACTTCCTTAAAAGAACGGCTTGCTACACCTAAAAAAGCAATATCCCTCGATCAAGAAATGGCAAAAGCAAATCAGCTTTATACAAATGCTAAAGGTCTGCAACAAAAAGTACTGAATTCAATTATTGAAGGCAGAGTAATCGATACTACCGAAGTTAAAGAAAGTACCGATGCCATTGTTGAATCTATTTTTAGAAATCAAGACGCTTTAGCATGTATGACACGATTACGTCTAAAAGATGATTATTTAATTGAACATTCCTTGAATGTTTCTATATTAATGACGATATTTGCAAAACACTTAGCGATTGATGAAGCTGTCATAGAGCAACTTGCTCTTGGCGCTTTTTTACATGATGTTGGCAAAATACAAATCCGTGATGAGGTACTGAATAAACCGGGAAAATTCAACCCCGATGAATACCAAGAAATGAAAAAACATGTGACATTTGGTATAAAGATATTAGAAGACGCGCCGAATATTTCACATATCGTGATGAGTATAGTTAAGGAACACCATGAACGCATTGATGGTACGGGTTACCCTTTTGCTCTTGCAGAAGAAGCTATTTCAAAATATGGCCGTATGATCGCGATTGTTGATAGCTATGATGCGATGACTGCAGAAAGGGTTTACAAAGCAGGCATGCATCCTATTAAGGCTTTTAAAATACTCGTCAAAGAATCACTTGTTGCTTACGATACTGAACTCGTCGAACAATTTATTCAATGTTTAGGTATTTATCCAATAGGGACATTAGTTAAGCTTACCAGTGGTAAGTTGGGCTTAATTAGCCGACTTAATAAACAAAAGCCTTTACAGCCCTTTGTCAGAGTTTTTTATAATACACGGCTAAATCAAGCCATCGCCATCGAAGAAGTCGACTTAAGTAAAGCCAAATATAACGACCAAATAGACTGTTGTATCAAACCAGAAGAATTTAAAATCAATTTATTCAGTTTTTTTAAAAAAGCCTTTATTGAGTGATTTTCAACGCTAAAGGTCTCACCAACTTGATAAGGCCGGCATGGTAAATTGTTCATTTTGATAAATTAAAACGACCTCTTGTGGCAAAATCTCTCCTAAAACCACCCCTTTTGCTATTTGTTCACCTTCACG
>Ga0209396_1000714_pt1 | contig 38387 bp, 36 predicted proteins | sample GOMGulsemesocosm_6_FD_184638 | JGI IMG/M metagenome (GOLD analysis project Ga0209396, IMG submission 184638) | Methane-oxidizing microbial communities from mesocosms in the Gulf of Mexico - GOM8C Gulf of Mexico (SPAdes) (version 2) | ecosystem: Environmental > Aquatic > Marine > Cold seeps...
CGCGGGGAAGCTTCCATCCAATATTTTTAAACGGATATCCGCGGTGACTTTCAATACTGCTCTTTGCTTACTATTATCGTTCATATTAACTGTCTGATTTAGATGAGTTATTAAAATGCACTTAGGCACATTATCTGGCAGGCATAGCCTAGCATATAGAGAGAATAGCTGCGATAGATCCGGCAACAAGCTTGCCTTATGTATCCATTTAATGGGATAATTAAGAAAAATGGATACATAAAGGAAGCATTCATGCTAACTCTAATAAAAAACGCTAATATATTCTCTCCTACACCTTTGGGAATCAATGATATTTTGATTGCTGGGGGTAAAATCTGCGCAATAGAGAAGAACATCATACTCAGTGACGTTTTAAATGTATCCGTTATCGACGCTAAGAATAAGTTGGTAGTGCCCGGCTTTATAGATGGTCATGTGCACCTCATTGGCGGGGGGGGTGAAGGCGGTTTTCATACGCGTACACCTGAAGTTGTATTAAGCTCTTTGGTTAAAGCAGGCATCACCACTGTTGTTGGCTTATTAGGCACTGATGGCATAACCCGACATAACGAAAGTTTATACGCCAAAACAAAAGCCCTGACCAAAGAAGGCATTAGTGCCTATATGTTTACCGGTGGCTATCAAGTACCGAGCAATACCGTCACTGGCTCGGTTGGCGGTGATATTACATTTTTGGATACCGTATTGGGCCTTAAGACGGCGGTTTCTGATCATCGATCTTCACAACCGTCAGTGAGTGAAATTGTCAGGCTTGCCAGTGAATCAAGAGTTGCAGGTCTTATTGCAGAAAAATGCGGACGAGTAGTCGTTCACTTAGGGGGATCATCATCCGGATTCCAACCAATCATTGAAGCCGTCAATACATCAGATATCCCTATAAGACAATTTATCCCCACTCATGTGAATCGAAACAAAGCACTGTTTGAGCAAGCAGTTGACTGGCTCACTAATGGCGGCTACATAGATATCACTGCCGGCATTAATCCTGAACTTGGGGCAAGCAATGGTGTAAAACCATCAACAGCGATAGCCAGTTGTACTGCTAAAAACTTGGATATGACAAAAGTATGCATCAGCTCTGATGGCAATGGCTCGATTCCATTGTTTGACCAAAATGGCAAAATCAAGGGCATCGGAGTGGCGGGGTTTGACTGTTTACTGAATGAATTTAAAGATATGATTATGCAAGAGAAACTCAGCATTACTCAAGCATTAATGCCATTCACCAGCGCTCCTGCCGATTGCCTACAACTACCTCACAAAGGTTTGATAGAAGCGGGCAAAGACGCTGACATTTTAATATTAGACGACAATTTTTCAATTCACAGTCTAATTGCTAAAGGCGAGCTAATGCTCACAGAGGGCAAATTATTACGCGGTGGGTTTTTTGAGTAGCCGTTTCACTCGCTAGCTCTTTTCATACAGAGAAAGAGCCAACGAGTGAAGCAGAAAATCGTAGAGACCATACTTAAGGAGTTCATGAATTTGTTTCAGATCACTCCATCAGTTCATAAACTCTTTTGATCTCTAACATTATCTTCTAACGGATTTTTTCTTTGACGCGGTTTTACTTAGCTTGCGTATTTGCTTCTGGAAACGCTCCTTCTTATCCAGTTTCTCACCGGTGGAGTCGTTGCGATCGGCAGCGTACGGGTTGATACCTGTTCTAAATTCAAAACGAATCGGCGTACCAAAAACCTTAAGATGTTTAGTAAACTTATTCTGTAAGTATTTTTTGTAAGAGATTGGTAACTGGTCAGTCTGATTACCATGTACCACTATCACCGGAGGGTTCGATCCACCTTGGTGCGCATAACGTAATTTAATACGACGTCCACCGGGTGAAGGCGGCTGATGATCTGCCACTATATCGCCTAACAAAGTCGTTAAGTAATTCGTGCTCCACTTCATCATCGCGCACTCATACGCTTCATTGATTGATTCATACATTTCACCAACACCAGTGCCATGTAATGCCGAGATAAAATGGAATCGGGCGAAGCTGGCAAAATCTAGCTTTCGCTGAATTTGGTCTTTCACTTCACCACGCGCTTCCTTGCTCATGTTATCCCATTTGTTAAGCGTGATAACCAGAGATCTACCGGTACTCATTACAAAACCTAACATATGTAAGTCTTGATCTGTCACACCTTGGCGCGCATCAATCACTAATACAACAACATTGGCATCATTAATGGCTTGCAGAGTTTTAATGATCGAAAACTTTTCGACAGCTTCTCTAACGTTTTTACGACGCCTAACTCCCGCTGTATCTATTAGCGTATAATCTTGCCCGTCACGCTCGTAAGGGATATAGATACTATCACGGGTAGTCCCGGCTTCATCAAAGACAATAACACGCTCTTCACCCAGTAGACGGTTAACTAACGTTGATTTACCCACATTAGGACGACCAACCACTGCAATGCGTACACCTTTGCCTAAGTGCGCATCTTCTTCTTGAACAGAATCCGGATAAGGCTTTAGTACATACTCAATCAGTAACGTAACACCACGGTTGTGAGAAGCAGCTATGGCTAGTGGCTCGCCCATACCAAGGGAGTGAAAATCAGACAACGCAATATCAGGGTCAATGCCATCAGTTTTATTCACCACAAGATGAACATCATCTTTGGTCTTTCGCAAATAATTAGCAATCTGTTCATCGGCAGGATTCAAGCCCGCACGACCATCAACTAAAAACAGTACAACATCCGCTTCATCTACAGCCAATAATGACTGTTCAGCCATTTTGAAATCAATTCCCTGCTCATCACCTGTAATACCTCCTGTATCAACAACGATGAAGCGATGCTCTTCGCTCTGACCTTCGCCGTATTTTCGGTCTCGAGTAACACCTGGCATATCCGCTACTAGCGCATCCCAGGATTTTGTTAATCGGTTAAAAAGCGTCGATTTTCCTACATTGGGCCGACCGACTATTGCTATTACAGGTAACATTTTTTCTTTCTCTAAAATAAAAAAAGCCTTCCAAAGTGAAAGACTAATTAATTAAAATCTATACTGTTATTTAAACATGCACTAAAGCTATATTTAAATCATAAGCTTAGGCCTTTGAAGCCTGCTTATTATTGTATAATTATTCTATGCGCATAGCCGTTAGACGACCATTATTACTTAACGCATAAAGGACATTATCTTTCACTAGCATATCGCCAATCAATGCCCCACCTAGTTTATGACGAGCGATAAAGCGACCGTCATCTTGTGCTAAGAAATGGATATAGCCTTGTTTGTCACCAACAGCAACAGTGCCTAAAATAGTCGCTGGTGATGTAATTTCACGATTCAGTAACAGATCTTGACGCCATATTTCAGCAGCAGTTTGAGTATCTGCGGCATGCACCACATCTTTATCTGAACTTAAAAACAGGGTATTGTTGGCCGCCGCTAAGCCACGATAAGTTGAGTAAGGCTTACGCCACAAGACTTGAGCATTAAAAGGATTCAAAGCGGTCAAATTTCCACGATAACTGGGGATATAAATAACTTTCTTATACAGAATCGCCTTGCCGTCAATGTCTGTTAATCTTTCAATATCAGACTTGCCCTTAGCACTGGAAATTCGATGCTGCCAAAGCACCAGACCATTTTTATTATCTAGTGCTGCGTATTTCCCGTTATCGAGCCCTACTAGTGTAGCATCTTGAGCGACGATAGGTGAGCTAGTCCCACGCAATGTTAAATTCGGCTGGTTACTGGTATACACCCAAAGCTGTTCACCCGTCAGTTTATCAAGTGCCACCACATCGCCGGTCACTAGTTGTACAACAACTAGCGCTCTGTTTAATTGTGCCTGCGAGATAACTTCACCGCCAACAGGCACTTGCCATAGTATGTCACCATTAGCCGAAGACAGGGCATATACGTCACCGGTATAACTGACAACCACAACCACCCCTTCACCAGAGCCAACGCCACTACTGATAGAAGTATCTAAGTTGACGCTCCAGTTCTTAGCACCTGTTTTAGTATCGTAACTAGATACTTCACCACTAGTATCTGTAGCAAAAATGGACGAACCTAGTATGCTTGGCGTTAGTTGATGGTATTTTTTGCCAAAACTTTCGCCTATATTTTCTGACCATATAGCTTTAACAGATTTTTCACTCTGGAATTTAACCAGTGGACTGGGCTTGATTTCTTCGCCATTGCCAGCACAACCTGCCAAAACAAGTACACCGATTAGAGTAAATACATTTTTAAAGCTAATCATACTAGCCTTCCTCTGCTGTTAGATCATTGAGCTTCATTGTTAGAACCGGGTTGCTTGTACCTGCGCTTTGTAATGATACTGCTTTTTCATAAGCAGTACGCGCTTTGTCTTTTTCGCCTTGGGATAGATAAATATCACCCTGTAACTCACTTGATTGCCCTTTTAGAGAAACAAGTGATACTTTAGAAAGTATATCTAGCGCCATTTGGTATTTCTCCTGCTGCGCCAAAATTTGGGACTTCCTGATACTGGCAATCGACACTAACAATGGTTTTTTAGCAACGCTTAACAGCCAATCTAACTCTTGCTCAGCTCTGGTCAGATCTCCCTCATTAACAGCAACTTTTGCCATTAATAAAGCGCCTAGTTTAGCATATTGGCTATCACTAAAATCATCTCTGAGAGTTTTCGCTAAGTGCTTTGAAGTGGCATAATTCTCCTTCTTATCCGCATCGGCACTAGGTACCACAACATCAACTAATTGCTGATAAAGGGCAGATGCATTTTCACTACTCTCGATACCTTGTTGCTGCCATGCTTTAAAGCCATAAACGGCAGCAAGCGCAACCACAATCATTATCACTAATGACTTGCCATTTTCTTTCCACCAATTTTTAAGTGCTTCTACCTGTTCTTCATCTGTACGTACTTCGTTCACTTTACTACTCCTAGAACTCAATCGTTCACGCGTTATTTCGCTGAGCGATTTTCTTATTTTTGTGACAGTGATTTTTTTCTTATGATTAACCTAGTGCATCGATTAATTTTTCGATCGATAAATCAGTGGTAACTGCTTCGCCGTCCCAAAGTGTCGCGATAAGAGAAGCGTCCTGATTACGTTTGATTAATACAATTTTATTGGCACCCGTTTGACGCGCTTTGTTGAGAATATTTTTTAAGCCTGCGCAGTGTGTCCTAAGCTTTAAGTCAGGAAACTTAGCCCTAAGCTGTTCTGCTAACAACATAACTTGTGGTTGCAGTCCTTTATCTTGTGCGCCCAAATAAAGATCTAAATGTTGTGTCGTTGCTTTGGGTAATACATCCAAAGTTTCCAATAACAGTAACAACCTCTCTTGACCCATGGCAAAGCCCACTGCAGGTGTACTTTTCCCACCAAGCTGCTCAACCATGCCATCGTAACGCCCACCGGCACAAACCGTTCCCTGCGCACCTAGCTTATCAGTAGTCCATTCAAACACTGTTTTGTTATAGTAATCTAAACCGCGCACTAATCTGGGATTTATCACATACTGAATATTGGCGTCATCAAGAATTGCAGTAAGCATTGAAAAATGCTCTCTCGCTTCGTCATCAAGATAGTCAAGTAGGTTCGGAGCACCATTTAATAACGCCTGAGTATTTTGATCCTTACTATCTAAAATACGCAGCGGATTAGTTGATAAGCGCCGTTTGCTGTCTTCATCTAACTGCTCTTGGCGCTCACTCAAGTATTCAACCAGTGCCTCTATATATTGACGACGCGCTTCGTTACTACCTAGGGAGTTAATTTCTAAGCTCAAGGAGTCAATAATACCTAACGAACGCCAAAGACTGGCTGAAAGTAAGATAACTTCTGCATCTATATCAGCACCGCCCATACCAAATGTTTCAACACCTATTTGGTGAAATTGACGATAGCGTCCTTTTTGCGGTTTTTCGTAGCGAAACATCGGGCCACGATACCAAAAACGCTGAGTTTGATTAAACAGTAAACCGTGCTGAATCCCAGCACGTACTATACTCGCAGTTCCCTCAGGACGCAGCGCTATACGTTCGCCGTTACGGTCTTCAAAGCAGTACATTTCTTTTTCAACAATATCGGTCACTTCACCAATAGAGCGATTAAACAGCTCGGTACTTTCTACAACAGGTGTTCTAATTTCACCATAGCTATAGCTGTTAACTACCGCTAGGAATTTTTCTTCTAGATACTGCCAGGATGATGATTGCTCAGGAAGGATATCATTCATCCCTCTGATTGCTTGTAATTTTGACAAGTTAATATTACCGATATTTAAAGGGGTAGCTTAAAGTTCGCAATGTTCTTACGACTCAATTTAGTTAAATCAATTATTGTGCCACCGAAAGTAATATTTGAAACGCTATTGACGCGGCCTATAGAAACTTTTAGCGGTGTATCGCCACTGAGAGACAACTTTTGTCCTGATTTTTTAATGCCATTAAATAACGTTTTACCATGAGCATCTTTTATCGTTACCCAACACTCGTTGCTGAACGCGATCTGTAGTAATTTGGGATCCACTACTGCTGGGGGAGTCTCTTGATTTTCGTTTTGCCCTGAAACATCAACCTTTTCTAACTCAGGTTCAGGTTCAGGCTCTAAAGATTTGACAACTTTTTCAAGTTCCGCTAATTCAGCAGAACTCTCTAATTCTTCTGACACATTTAACGCCAGCTCAATCCCCGAACCATTACTAACAACTTCCGATTGTGAATCAGTAGCGATTACTTCTGCTATTTCTATCGGTTGTGGAGCAAGCGATAGAGCTGTGCTGGTTTGCGTTTGCGCTTCACTTAATTCATCAGCAGAAAGCTCGCTCGTAACAATAACGGATTCACTATTAGTATCTAGTGAAGATAACACTAATTCATCACCGTTCACGGTCTCAACTGCAACTGAGTCACCGCCGCTCAGAAAGGGGGCAGTCAACCCATATTGTTTATCCCACCACCAAAACACTAGGCCACACAAAATAATGATAAAAACAAGGCTAGACCACTTCATTACTGGATCGCCGACTTTCACTTGCTCGTCAATTTTTGATATCGACATCAATGGTGTTTTAACATTTTGAGTGCCATATATATTGTCTAAGAGTTCAATGAGTTCTTCGCCATTTTCATTGACCACTTTAGCATACGCGCGAATATAACCTCGACAAAAAACCATACTGGGCAATTTGTCATAAGCCCCTTCTTCAATCCATAAAATATAATTACGTGGCAGGTATAAATCGTCAGCGAGTGTTTTTTGACTAATGCCTAAAGCTTCACGCGCTTTTTGTAAACGACCGCCTGGAGAACTGCTGTCTTCAGTTGTAACTACTTCGTCGGACTGACTACTCACTGAGCTGACTCCTTAATTTTTTTATATTTTTTATATTTTTCCGGGAACATATTTTCTAACAGTAATGAATAGGTCACCACTTGCGACAGATCGCCGCTAGCACGTGCCAAATCCACCCCTAAAATTAAGCTCTCAGATGTATGATGTGCTTGATTTATCGTAACTAAATCTAAAAACTCGTGGTATTTTGCATTAGATTTAAACGTTTCACCAGCCTCTAGTAGACTTTTACTCAAATTTAATAGTGCAAAGCTACTTCTACCACCCAAATTAACCGAGCGCTGAAAGGCTTCACCGGCCTTGGCATTTTGCTTTATTTGCGCATAACAGCGACCTAGATTATCTAGCGCGCGGGCTCTTTGATTATAAAAGGGATCTTGGGTGGCCTTCTCCAATTCAACACAAGCTTCTGGGAAACGTTCTCTAGCAAACAGGAATGCTCCATAATTATTGCGAAACATGGCAGTATTTGGCTCTATTGCTATCGATTTTTTAAAATATTTTTCCGCTAACTTGTACTCTTTTTCTGATTGAAAGACAGTCGCCAATACTGAATATGCTCTAGCATAGCGATCGTCGTAGCTCAATGCTTTTTGCAACCAGTTTCTGGCACTGACATTGTCGCGGTTTTTAAAGTGCGCAATGCCGACATCAGTAAAGCTTTTTGCACGTTTTTTCTTTTCGGAAGGGACGGAGTCTGTTGTGCCGATCGCACAAGCGTTTAACAGCAATGAAAGCAGCAATAATCCTACTAATTTGTTCAGCTTATGCACTTCATATGCTCCCTTCATAATCTAATTATTGTTCAATCAATGGCGGGTACGCTGATCGACAGGAGTCGCTTGCTGTACCACAGGAATTAACTGACTAGTCCTTTTTGTTCGATCGTCAACCATACCTACTAACTGTCCACAGGCCGCATCAATTTCATCCCCTCTGGTGCGTCTAACAGTGGTGCGAATTCCCGCTTTATGCATGGTGTTTTTGAACACTTCAATAGCCGCCGCTTTGGGTCTTTGGTACCCAGAGTTAGGGAATGGGTTAAACGGAATAATATTGAGCTTGCAAGGAACTTGTTTCAGCAGCTTCGCCAATTGTCGAGCATGCTCGGGTAAATCATTAACCCCTTCCATCATGGTGTATTCAATAGTGATAACTCGTTTATCATTTAGCTTCTCAAGATATCGATTACACGCAGCGATTAACTCTGCAATGGGATACTTTTTATTAACGGGTACTAGTACATCACGCAATTCGTCATTAGGCGCATGTAAAGAAACCGCCAGTGATACATCAATAACCTCACCCAGCTTATCAATAGCTGGTACTACACCTGCCGTACTTAACGTCACTCTACGTTTAGAAAGACCGTATGCATTGTCCTCCATCATCAATCTCATGGCACTAACGACACGTTCAAAATTCATTAGCGGCTCGCCCATTCCCATCATTACGACGTTGGTCACGACACGCTTGTTAGCAGGATCCATTGGACCAAATGACTTAATTGCAATTCTCACTTGCCCAATAATTTCAGCGGCACTTAAATTGCGATTAAACCCTTGTTTACCGGTTGAACAAAAACTACAATTTAGCGAACAACCCACTTGTGACGAGACACAAAGAGTTCCGCGATCTCCCTCTGGTATAAGTACCGTCTCTACACAAGAACCACCATCAACTCTGATAACCCATTTACGAGTTCCATCTTTGGAGGTATCTTGGCTGACGACTTCTGGCCCACGCAACTCTGCCTGAGCGTTCAATTTCTCACGCAATGACTTACTAATATTGGTCATTTCATCAAAACTTTCAGCACCTTGCTGATGTATCCACTTCAGTACTTGAGTCGCTCGAAACGGTTTTTCACCGATCTCTTTAAAATAATCGGCCAATTGTACTGGCGTCATACCGAGTAAATTAGTTTTTGATGTATCTGTCATTGCTCTGTTCTCTTAATTTAAACAACTGTAGAGCCCTTAATTATAAGGACTCTACAGCTCAATTACTTACTTAGCGAAAAAGTAAGCAATTTCACGTGTAGCTGACTCAACAGAATCAGAACCGTGTACAGCGTTAGCATCGATTGATTCAGCGAAATCGCTACGGATTGTACCAGCATCCGCTTCTTTAGGGTTAGTAGCACCCATTAGATTACGGTTAGTAAGTACTGCATTTTCGCCTTCAAGAACCTGGACTACGACAGGGCCAGAAGTCATGAAGCTTACAAGGTCCGCGAAGAAAGGACGTTCAGAGTGCTCTGCGTAGAAACCTTCGGCATCAGCTTTGCTTAACTGTCTTAGAGACATTTCAACAACTTTAAGGTTAGCACCTTCAAAACGCGATACGATTTGGCCGATAACATTTTTAGCTACAGCGTCTGGTTTGATAATTGAAAGCGTGCGCTCAATTGCCATGATAATTTTCCTATTATTAAATTAAAAGTTGATCGATTTTTTGCCGATCGTAAAAAAACTCCGCATTATACGCCACTGCCCACCAAAAACACCACCATAGTTAAGGCCTTTTCAACAAACTCTTGTTTAGATTCGCATATTTTATCGACAGAGATCGCTAAGCCTTATAAAACGGCCTATCAGGTCAATTTTCATACTCTTAGCCTTACATTGCGCGCAGCTTATTCACTGTATCGACAATTAATCGGCCGACAAACACTATTTCCGACTCAGTAGTAAAACGGCCGATGGAGATTCGCAACGAGCCATGAGCCTGCTCATCGCTCAATCCTATTTGCTTTAGCACATAAGACGGCTCTAAACTTGCCGATGTACATGCTGAGCCGGTAGATACCGCGATATCTTTTAATGACAACAGCAACATTTCGCCATCTAATGCCCCAAAGCAAACATTAAGATTACCTGGCAAGCGGTTTTCGAAGCCACCATTTAGACTCACACCTTCTAGCTCACTGATTTTTGTCCAGAGTTTGTCTCGTAATTGCGTAAGCATTGTATGTTGAGAAGCAATTTCAGCCCCAGCTATAGCGAAAGACTCACCCATACCGACTAACTGATGAGTGGGAAGTGTTCCAGATCGCATACCGCGCTCATGTCCTCCTCCATGGATTTGCGCTTTTAATCGCACCTTTGGCTTTTGGCGTACGTATAATGCCCCAACACCTTTAGGCCCATAGACCTTATGCGCACAAAACGACATCATATCAACATCTAATTTGGTAAGATCAATGACTATTTTGCCAACAGATTGCGCAGCATCTACATGGAAGGTTATTTTTTTCTTCGCACAAACACGCCCTAGCGCCGCGATATCATTGACAGTGCCTATTTCATTATTGACGTGCATCAAGCTAACGAGAATTGTGTCTTCTTGTAAAGACTCCTCTAGCTGCTCTGGCGTAATACGCCCATCTGTACCGGGTTTTAAATAGCTAACCCTAAACCCTTGTAATTCCAGCTCTGCACATGTATCCAATACTGCTTTGTGCTCTACGCTACTGGTGATAATGTGCCGACCAATGGCTTCCTTTTGTAGCGCCAGTCCTTTAATAGCCAAGTTGTTTGACTCAGTAGCACCGGAAGTCCACACAATCTCTCGCGTTTGCGCCCCCACCAAATCTGCCACTTGTTTGCGTGAACGCTCTACCGCCTCTTCAGATTTCCAACCATACACATGCGAGCGCGAAGCGGGATTGGCAAAATTGCCATCCATTGTTAAACACGCCATCATTTTTTCAGCAACTCTGGGGTCAACCGGCGTACTTGCCGCATAATCTAGATAAATAGGTAATTTCATTTACTCTCCCAACTCCTTACTAGACTTAACGTTACTGGCGATGCTCTTATCAACACTGGTTAGAATTCCACGCAAAATATTGACCTCAATGCTATCAGGCAGTGCTCTCATTATTAACCGCCGCACTCGCGTCATCAGTTGGCGTGGTTTTTGCGGATCAAGAAAGCCCGTTTTTAATACCGTCTGCTCTAAATGGTCGAACAACATTTCCAATTGTTCTTGATTGGCCATGGGCGCATCCCATTTGGTCCCCCACTGCAAAGGCTCTTCTACTTGTTCTACACATAGCGAAGCCATTCGAATTTCATAGGCGATCACTTGAACAGCTGAGGCAATATTTAATGAGCTAAAACCTTCCACCGACGGAATACACACGTGATGCTGACATAAGTGCAGCTCTTCATTGGTCAAACCACGATCTTCACGCCCAAAAACCACGGCAATTTTTTTGCCGCTATCTTTTGATTTTCCTGTACTTATGATCGACGCCATCTCTCTTGGGTCCATAATAGGCCAAGGGATATGACGCTCTCTAGCACTTGTTCCAAAGACGAGTTCGCAATCAGCTATTGCATCACTCAATGTAGCCACAACACTTGCATTGGCTAACACATCATTAGCACCCGCTGCTCGAGCCGTTGCCTCTTCACTTGGAAACACTTTCGGTTCAACCAACACTAGGTCGCTCAAACCCATATTTTTCATTGCTCTTGCGACACCGCCAATATTCCCTGAGTGGGTAGTATTAACCAACACAATTTTAATTTCTGAATTCACAAACATTTCCAGTACAATTTTTTCTTATATTAACAGATTCGTATACAGGTTAAGAGCCGTTAAAGCAGCCCTTAAACATTTAAAGCGGCTATTTGTTGCTAATATAACAAAGCTTAGAGTATTTTTTTAATAACTAGCGACACTTTAAACCGCTAGATGGTACAATGCGCAGCCAATAGCCCTTAAATTTTTACCAGGTTCTTTAACAATGCAACCAATGCTCAACATAGCCCTTCGCGCAGCCCGTTTGGCCAGCGAACAAGTGCAACGCGCACAAGACAAAGTCGAAATCGTACGTTCTGAAAAAGATGAAATCAACGAACTTATCGAAGAGACCGTAAACAACGCCGAGAAAACAGTTGCTTACACTATTCAAAAAGCTTACCCAAACCACGCTTTGCAAGGTCAATTCTCTGGTGACTACCCGTCGACCACAGCTAAAACTGATGCTACTTGGTATATAAGCGCTATTGATAATGTTGCAAACTTTTCAAAGGGCATCCCGCAAATCGCTATTTGTCTAGCAGCACTTATTAACGGCAAAGTTGAGCACACTGTGGTTATCAACCCCGTTACTGGTGAAGAGTACACTGCGAGCCGGGGTCATGGCGCCATCTTAAACGGTCGCAGAATCCGCGTCACTGACAACAAAGGCCTGGAAAACGCGACCATTTCCACAAGCTTCGCTGATACGACTGGCGATAAGTCGTTGCTGGAAAATCACTTAAACATGTGCACTAAATTACACAGCAATCGCGGCTTATTACAAAACACCGGTTCTGCCGTACTTAACTTTGCCAATGTTGCAGCCGGGCGTATTGATGGTAGCTATGCTGACAACCTGCAACTTGCTACAACTCTTGCCTCTGCTCTACTTATCCAAGAAGCAGGCGGACTTGCAGGCGACTTAGCTGGCGGCGCTAATTTTAAGAAAACTAAAAGCTTGGTAGCTGGTAACGCTAAAGTATTCAAATCTTTAGTTCAGGCCATTCACGCTTAATATTTTATCTCTATAAAAAAGGCATGTTTTAATGCCTTTTTTTTCGCCTGTACAAAAGCTTTCCCCTACACTCGCGCATTAACAAACACAAACAGCAGGCACAAAAAAGCCGATTGAGCACTAGCACAATCGGCTTTTTATTACAGCGCTAAGCTTAACCCTTAAATGGATCACGCTTTACAATCGTTTCTACGCGATCAGGGCCTGTTGAAATAATATCAACAGGTGCACCAATTAACTCTTCAATGCGTGCAATGTAATTAATCGCCGCCTGCGGCAACTGCTCAATCGTTTGCGCACCAAAAGTAGACTCAGACCAACCCGGCATTTCTTCATAGACAGGAATAGAGTTTTCGTAATCTTCACTATCAATAAGAGAAGTAACCACATTCCCTGCTTTATCTTCATAGCCAATACAAATCTTGATTGTTTCAAGACCATCCATGACATCGAGTTTTGTCAAGCAGATACCAGTGATTGAACTCACCTGAATAGCACGCTTGAGCAATACTGCATCAAACCAACCGCAACGACGTCCGCGACCAGTGGTTGCACCAAACTCGTGTCCGCGTTCAGCAAGGCCTTGGCCTATTTCGCAGCTAAGCTCTGTTGGGAACGGACCACCACCAACACGTGTTGTGTAAGCTTTTGTAATACCGAGAATATAATCCAAGTACATTGGACCAAAACCACTACCTGTCGCAACACCACCGGCAGTTGTATTTGAAGACGTAACAAACGGATAAGTACCGTGATCGATGTCTAATAATGCACCTTGTGCACCTTCAAACATAATGCTTTCACCGCGCTCACGCATACCGTGAATCATCTGTGTAACATCAGCAACCATTGGAGCAAGCACTTTGGTCATTTCCATGCACTGCTCAAACACTTCTTCAACACTGATTGGGTCAACACCGTAGTAGTTAACCAAAGCGAAGTTGTGGTACTCCATCACTTCTGTCAGCTTGGTTAAGAAACGCTCCGGCTCCATCATATCTGCTAGACGCAGACCACGACGGGCAACCTTATCTTCGTACGCAGGCCCAATACCACGACCAGTAGTACCAATCTTTGCATTACCACGCTTTAGCTCGCGTGCTTGATCTAATGCAATATGATAAGGCAGGATTAACGGACAAGCTGGTGACAACTTTAAACGTTCACTGACATTAACACCGGCTTCCTGTAAGCCTGACATCTCTTTGATCAATGCTTCTGGAGATAAAACGACACCATTACCGATCAAGCAAAGCACATTCTCACGCAAAATCCCCGAAGGGATCAAGTGCAAAACGGTGGTCTTACCTTCTATCACTAATGTATGGCCAGCATTATGCCCGCCTTGAAATCGAACAACCGCCGACACTTCTTCTGTAAGCAAATCGACAATTTTACCTTTGCCTTCATCGCCCCACTGCGTACCTAAAACAACTACGTTCTTACCCATTGCTGACTCTTAATTCTTTAGTTTAAGATTATGATCTCTAGGTACAATTACCCAGCTATCAGCTTGTTTTTCCAGCTTTCTATCACAGCGCAATTCGCCCTCGTGATCATCCCCTGGCAATTGCTGCATAACACGCACGCCCTGTGCTCGAAGCTTCGCTATCGCTTGCAATAACGAGACATCCTCTCCTGCCGGTGCCAATACACCAAATTTCGCTTGTACATCTTCGCTGATATCACATAACGTAGCCAAATCAGCACTAAACCCGGTTGCAGGTCTAGTTCTTCCAAAATCTTTACCTATGCCATCATAACGCCCACCTTTTGCAACAGCTTGTGCAAAATGAGGTGATAAAGCAGAGAACACAACACCTGTGTGATAATTAGCACCACGCAGCTCTGCTAGATCTACATATAAATCTACTTCCGGATAGCGCGTACGCATGACATCTGCAAGCTTAACTAAATACGCTAAAGCTTCTTGCACTTCACTTGTTGCAGCGGATAGTAACTTTTTTGCTGTATCTAATACTTCAATACCACCATTAAGTCTTGGCAATATTAGTAACATAGCTGAAATATCTTCATCCAAACTAAGCGTGGTAACAAATTCAGAAAGATCGACTAACGCCTTTCTCTGCACCAGCTCATGATACTGCTTCGACTGATCCGCGCTTAAATTAGCTTGCTCTACAACTGCGCGATAAACATCTACATGACCCAGATCTAAGCTGAGCTCATCTTTAAGACCACAGGCAAATAAGGTCTCTAACATTAAAGAGATGACTTCTACATCACTCTCAATACCCGCATGACCATAAATCTCTGCTCCTAGCTGTAGCGGATTACGCGATGCTAGCATATTTTCAGCAAGGGTATGCACTACAGAGCCACAATAGCAAAGACGATTAGCGCCTTGCACATTCATTCTATGCGCATCGATGCGTGCAACTTGCGGGGTAATATCAGCACGTAAACCTAAAGCCTGCCCTGACTTTTGGTCTACCAGTTTATACGTATTAATATCGAGATCTTTACCAACTCCCGTTAGCAGTGACTCTAAATGTTCAACCAAAGGCGGTATGACTTGCTCATACCCCCAGTTATCGTACAAATCTAACAGACGACGGCGCAGCACTTCTACCTGCCTAGCTTTAGGCGGTAGTATTTCTTTCACACCATCTGGTAATAGCCAGCGTTCAGCTAAAGCCATATCAATCTCCAATCACTATCTAAAGAGTTGCAACAACCTGCTTAAAACCAAAAAATGCAGGCGGTAATTGCTCAGCGATATACAAAAAATTACACAATAATTTTCTAACACACACAAAAAAACCGGACTAACGCATTAGCCCGGCTTGATCTATTCTAACATTAAAGCGCGCTGTAATTACATCACTTTTACACTTTGATGCTTATTTAGCCGCTTGAGGTTTTGAAAAGTATTTAAAGAACTCGCTGTTAGGCTTAAGCAACATCACATCACCAGTATCTTTAAACGACTCTTCATAAGCTTTCAGACTACGTGTGAAAGCATAGAACTCGGAATCACCTTGATAAGCAGAAGCATAAGTTGATGCCGCTTTTGCATCACCTTGACCACGAGTAGTCTCAGATGATTTATAAGCCTGCGCTAACAAGATAGTTTTTTCTCTATCTGCATCTGCACGGATTCCTTCAGCCACTTCCTTACCACGAGATCTTAACTCACGCGCTAAACGCTCACGCTCGGTACGCATACGCTCATATACTGAGTTCGACACTTCAGGCGGTAATTCGATTTTCTTGATGCGAACATCAACAATTTCAACACCAATTGATTTACCAACACCTAGCAAGTCAACCGCAGTTATCTCGACTTTGCTTGCCGAAGCACGTGCTGCTGTCGGATCATTCAACCAAAGTTTAACGTCCGCCATCAGCTTTTCACGCTGGCCTGATACTACTTCGTTTAAGGTTCTTACACCAAACTGGTTACGAAGCTGGGTCTCAACACGCACGGAAATCAAATCAGATGCACGAAACTCATCCCCGGATGTTGCCGTGTAGTACTTTTGCACATCAACAATGCGCCACTTAACAAAAGAGTCGACGATTAAACGTTTTTTCTCACTGGTTAAGAAAGCTTGAGGACGCGTATCTAATGTCAGTAGTCGAGCATCAAATATACGTACTTTATTCACAAACGGCACTAAAACATGAATACCTGCAGGTACATCAGCTTCGACCACTTCACCGAACTGTAGTTTTACAGCGCGCTCTGTCTCTTGCACTATGTAGATTGATTTTGATCCAACAATAAGGACCAACAACAACGCAATAGTGACTATTAATGGCTTACCGCTCATTGACGCGCCTCCCTTTTAGACGTTTGACGACTACGCAACTGGTCATACACTTGATTACTTACTTCGCGAATTGCTTGCTCATCTAAACGAGCACTGCTACTAGAAGTTGCTGGGCGATTTTGCATCAGTTTATCCAGCGGCAAGTACATCACATTATTACCGCCTTCCACATCAACTAATACTTTTGAGTTATTAGCCAATACTTTTTGCATCGTATCTAAATAAAGTCGTTCACGCGTTACGCCTGGCGCCTTTTGATACTCCGTAAGCAAGGCGGTAAATCTAGCTGACTCACCTTCTGCGTTAGCGACAACCTGCTGTTGATAAGCATCCGCTTCAGCGAGCATACGTTTAGCTTTACCACGTGCTTCAGGCAAAATGCCTTTTGCATAGGTTTCAGCTTCGTTTTTAGAGCGCTGCTCATCTTCTCTGGCTTTAATCACATCATCAAATGCGTGCTGGACCTGATCCGGCGCCTGCGCATTCTTAATGTTGACTTGAGTGATCGCAATACCCGTATCGTAGTTAGCCATATAGCTTTGCAACAAAGACTGCACTTCAACCGCTAGCGCGTTACGCCCTTGGGTTAAAATAGAATCCATGTCTGAACCACCAACAACGTGCCTCAAAGCGGACTCAGCAGCAAGCGCTAGAGACTCATCAGGATTACGCACTTTAAGCACAAACGCACTTGCATCTGAAACCACGTACTGAACAGTCATACCAACATCAACGATATTCTCATCGCCTGTCAGCATCTGAGCGTTGTGATCTGAACTTCTTACACGTGTCGTATTAACGATAGTGACACTATCAAGCAAAGGCGGATTCCACTGCAAACCGGGGTTAACAATGGTGTTATATTCACCAAGACGCAACACTACACCACGCTCTTGCTGATCAACAGTATAAAAACCTAGCCCACCCCAGACTAACGCACCAATGACAAACAAAATAGCAAACATAGCAGGACTGTTAGAAGGACCTTTGATCTTATTCCCAGAACCTGATCCAGTGCCTTTTTTCTTGCCACCAAATAATTCGCCAAGTTTATCTTGAAGCTGACCTAGCGCCTCATCCAAATCTGGAGGCCCCTGTTCATTACCACGGTCTTTACGCTTTTTATCGTCGCCGTTTCCCCAAGGATCCTGGTTATTACCATTACCACCGGGCTCATTCCAAGCCATATTGCTCTCCGTTTAATAAGAGTAAAAAAATTTAAATTTAGGTCACTCACTAAAGCTCCCCAAACCGGTTAATAAAAAATCTTTGTATCGACTAGAAGACTTCTACAATTCGATAAGGTTCAGTTGTCATCCCCACACGCGTCAACATTTGCAGTAAGTCTTTACGCTGCACCCTGATACTCAATAGCATACTGCCATCTTCTTCAATTGATTCTGATATAACTGCACCTTTAGAAAACAACAGCGCGCGCAACTGGGCATCTTTTGGCGCGATTTTAATAACATCGATAATTAAATCATCTGCTAGTAACTGCGTAATCGCCTTGAACATCAAGTCCAAACCTGCTGCACTAACCGCAGATAACCAGACACGCTGCGGTACACCTTGATCATCATAGTCTATGCGAGCACTTTGACTTTCCAACATATCTATCTTGTTATAGATCTGCAGCACAGGCACATCTGATGCGCCAATTTCGCTCAGCACCTCATTTACTTCTGCTATATGTTTAGAGCGATTTTCATCATGACAATCTATGACATGCAATAATAGCGCCGCCTCAACAGTTTCTTGCAATGTAGCACGAAAAGACTCTACAAGTTTGTGCGGCAAGTGACGTATAAAACCTACGGTATCGACTAAAATAGCCGGCCCAACATCATCCAATTCAACTTTACGCAAGGTGGGATCTAAGGTCGCAAACAACTGATCCGCAGCATAGACACGCGCCTGGGTAATTTTATTAAAGATTGATGATTTACCCGCATTGGTATAGCCCACCAGCGCCAGCGTTGGCACTTCTGCTCGCGCACGTGCTTTACGCCCTTGCTCACGTTGAGTACGTACTTTTTGTAAACGCTTGTTAATCGTTTTAACACGTTCACGCAGTAATCTTCTATCTGTCTCTAACTGTTTTTCACCCGGGCCACGCAGACCTATACCGCCTTTTTCACGGTCTAAGTGAGTCCAACCACGAACTAGCCTTGTCGACATATGCTCAAGTTGAGCTAACTCTACTTGCAACTTACCTTCGTGGGTACGCGCACGCTGAGCAAAGATATCTAATATCAACCCGGTTCTATCTAGCACACGACACTCGAGCTCAGTCTCTACGTTGCGCTCTTGCGCAGGACTCATTGCGTGATTAAATATCACCAATGTCGCCTCGTGTTTATGCACAAGCTGCTTTAACTCGTCAAGTTTACCTGAACCTATGAAATACTTCGGGGAAGGCTTTTGTCGAGAACCCGTTAACATCTCGATTGGATCGGCACCGGCTGAAAGAGCAAGCTCTTCAAGTTCACGTGGGGATTCTTGATCGGCCTCTACAGCCATCTCCATGTGAACAAGTATCGCTCTTTCGCCCGACTCTGGGCGTTCAAAAAACAATCAATCTTTCCTTTATTCTTCCGGCTTATCTTCCGGTTGTGGTAACTTAACAGGACGCGATGGCACCACTGTTGAAATAGCGTGCTTATAGACCATTTGACTGACCGTATTCTTCAGCAAAATAACAAACTGATCAAATGATTCAATCTGCCCTTGAAGCTTTATACCATTAACTAAAAAGATGGATACAGGTACCCTCTCTTTACGTAACACATTAAGATAAGGGTCTTGTAACGTTTGCCCTTTTGACATATTAGAATCTCCTACTAATAAAGAATAAATATTCGACCACAGTATTTTAGATCAAATATCAAATAACCGCCCGATCATTTTAAAAAATTATCACGATGAGCACAGATAGCGTTAGTTGCAATAAGACAACTCAACCTTTAGCATCCAATAAATGTCAGTGTTGAGAAATATGTAGCCTTTTTTCTCAACCTTACCAACAGCAAAAACACGTTACATCTATATAGTGTCAGAGTCTAGTAATTTCAAGACCCTAGCTGTTAAATCTGCTGCCTCTAAATCAAACCAATGTAAATCTTGCCAGCTGCGCAACCAAGTAACTTGTCGCTTCGCTAACTGCCTTGTTGCAACGACCCCTTTTTCAATCATCGTTTTGTGATCTATATCGCCATTGATATACATCCAGGCTTGCCGATAGCCAACACAACGCATAGAAGGCATTTCTAGATTCAAATCCCCACGGTCATATAAAGTTTGGACTTCTTCTATAAAACCTTGTTCGAGCATGATATTAAAACGCTGCTCTATTCTCTGATGCAGGGTCTTACGCTCTTTGGGCATAATTGCCAAATTCAACACATCGAAGGGTAATTTTTGCTGTTGTTGCTCCTGCCAATGCGCGGTCAAGGTTTTACCGCTAATGCGATAAACCTCTAGCGCTCTCTGCAGACGCTGCGAATCATTGGGAGCCAATCGCGCTGCTGACTCAGGATCTACCTCTTGAAGTAACTTATGTACCGCAGGCCAGCCTTCTTGCTCTGCCGCTTGTGTTATTTCAGCCCTAATACTTTCATCTGCTTGCGGCAGCTTAGCCATGCCTTTAGTCAATGCATTGAAATACATCATGGTGCCACCAACTAAAACAGGAGTTTTCCCACGCGCGACTATATCTTGCATTAAAGGCAGCACATCTTCACGAAACTGCGCTGCTGAGTAACTTTCACTGGGGTCGATGATATCAATTAAATGATGAGGGTAATTAGTCAACTCTGCTGCTGTAGGTTTCGCGGTACCAACATTCATATCTTTATAGATCAAAGCTGAGTCGACAGAGATAAGTTCACAGGGGAGATTGTCGTACAAATCCATTGCCAGTGCTGTTTTACCTGCAGCAGTTGGCCCCATCAAAAAAATAGCTTTTGGTAACTTAGAGATACTCATACTACTGACCTCGCATGAATAGTTTATCTAAATCATTCATACTCATAGTACTGAACGTTGGACGTCCATGATTACACTGACCACTACGCTCTGTCGTCTCCATGTCTCGTAACAGCTGATTCATTTCTGGTATCGTTAATTGCCTATTGGCGCGAACCGATCCATGACAAGCCATTGTCGAGAGCAACTCATTAACAGACTCTTCTATTTTACGAGAGCTACCTAACGCCAACATGTCCGCCAACACGTCACGCACCAACTGCTCAACGTCAGATTTTGCCAGAGTAACCGGCACCTGACGAATGGCAATGGTTTCTTCTCCTAAGCGCTCAAGCTCAAAACCTAGCTGGCTAAACACTTGCTTATTCTCATCTGCACAATCAACTTCCAAACTACTTAACGCCACACTTACTGGCACCAACAAAGGCTGGGACCGAACCTTTTCAACACTATAGGAGGTTTTCATACGCTCATAGACTATGCGCTCATGAGCCGCATGCATATCGACGACCACCATCCCCGTCTTGTTCTGTGACAGAATGTATATGCCATGCAGTTGCGCTATTGCGAACCCAAGCGGGGGTATTTCTGAGTTACTTTGCGCTAACGATTGATTACCCTGTATAGGAGCAACGGGAACACCAGTCTCTCTACCTAGTTGATTGTATACACTGCTCTGTTCGCGCAAATTCGCTGACGAGGGTTGGGCACCTTGATAATTCATTGTTGGTTGATAAAGCGGTGTTGAAGTTTGCACAGTTGGTACATTCAATCCAATACCCTGCTGCAAAGGCACTGGTTCAGCATTAACAGGCTCACTGCCCTGCTCGCTCGCTGCTTTTTGAAAACCGGGACGTTCATCAGCAATGACGCGGTGAATAGCACGAAACAAAAAGTCATGTACCAATCTATTTTCACGAAACCTTACTTCATGCTTAGTCGGGTGAACATTGACATCCACCAGCGCGGGATCTAATTCTAAATAAAGTACATAAGCTGGGTGCCTGCCGTTAAACAGCACATCAGAATAAGCCTGCCTTAAAGCATGGGTCACCAATCGATCTTTTATCATGCGACCATTGACAAAAAAGTACTGCAAATCCGCTTGAGAACGCGAGAAAGTAGGTAGGCTGATCCAACCTCTAAGGCTCAACCCTGATGACTCAGCCTGCATTTCTACTTTAATAGACTGATCAATAAAAGCAGGTCCGCAAATCGCAGCGACTCTGCGTTCTTGTTCACGCAGTGTCGTCGCTTTTTTTAACTGCCTAATCACACGACCATTGTGAGTCAGCGAAAAATCCACATCAAAACGTGACAGTGACATTCTTTTAATCACTTCATCGAGATGCTTAAATTCAGTATTTTCAGTGCGCATGAACTTGCGCCTTGCTGGCGTATTGAAAAACAAATCTCGCATTTCTACCGTCGTCCCCTGGGGATGGGAACTAGGATTGATTTGCGTCGACATATCACGCCCTTCTGTCTGTACCGCCCAAGCAGCTTGCGCCCCCTCTCTGCGAGAGGTCAAAGTCAGTCTCGACACTGAACTAATACTTGCCAGTGCCTCGCCTCTGAATCCTAAACTTCCAACCGCTTCAAGATCTGCAAGTTCAATAATTTTGGATGTCGCATGGCGTGACAGTGAGAGAGACAAATCTTCTTTCTCAATGCCATGACCATTATCGCGAATTTTAATCAGCTTTATTCCGCCTTGCTCTACTTCTACATCAAGCTTACTAGCACCAGCATCCAAACTATTTTCCAATAACTCTTTGACGACAGACGCCGGTCTTTCAACCACTTCACCTGCCGCTATTTGGTTAGCTAAGCGTGGCGATAATAACTGTATTCGTTGCATATTCTTTCTCTAATCCCAGCAGCACTAACTGGTGGGTATTTGTAATTTCTGACCGATGCGAATGCTATCATTTTTCATATTATTAACAGCTTTGAGAGACGCGAGCTTAACGCCATAACGCACCGCTATTTTTGACAGAGAGTCTCCACTAACTACTTGATATTGAACTCTTTTAGCGATACCATCGCCATGTTTTTGTCGATATATTTCGGTAAAAGCAGGCGGTTTATTAATAAAATGCTCTTTAATTCCCTTAAACAAAGCTGTGGCCATCTTTTTGCGGTAAGCCGCTGTTTTAAGTGCGCGCTCTTCCTGCGGGTTTGAAATAAAACCGGTCTCAACTAATATTGAAGGGATATCTGGCGATTTTAATACCAAAAAACCAGCATGCTCGACACTAGGTTTGTGCATTTTGGCGAACTTACCGATGTTTTTATGTATTTTCTTTGCTACCTCTCGGCTATCTTTACGTGATGCTGTCATCGACATATCTAATAAAACGCCCTTTAATACTTTATCTTTATCACCGAGATTAAGGTTACCTACACCACCAATAAGATCTGAGTTATTTTCTTTTTGTGCAAGCCAACGACCCACTTCACTACTTGCTCCGCGATTAGATAAAACCCAGACAGAAGCCCCTCTGGCTTTTTGGTTTTTAAAGGCATCTGCGTGAATCGACACAAATAGATCAGCATTCTTTTTACGCGCTATCGCCGTTCTTCCCCGCAGACTCACATAGTAATCATTGCGCCTGACCATGCGTGAGATAAAGCCTGGCTCTGCATCGATCATTTTCTCAAGCTCTTTGGCGATGGCGAGTACCACTTTTTTCTCTTGCAACCCCGAAGGCCCAATAGCTCCAGGGTCTTCGCCACCATGCCCAGCATCCAATGCGATAATGATATCCCTTAACTTCTTACCAGGTTTTACGACACGATTAACCGCAACAACTTCATCAACAGGTGCGGGCGTTGTCGCTGCTGAGGGTTGAACTTTAGCCAATACTTTGGCTTTCTCTGTTTTTGCTTTTAACACTCGCCCTAGATCGACCACTAATCGATGACCATATTTACCATTGGGGGTTAGCGAGAAGCTCGCCGGCTTCAGAGGTTCTGATAAATCCAAGACGATACGCAAGGGCAGATTACTACCCGCACGCAGTTTTTTGATTGGGCTTTTAGTTAAATCTACCTTCGCTAGATCGACATTTAAAGCCACATCCTCAATATCCAACACCACCCTGTCAGGATTTTTCAATGTGAATATTTTATGCTTAACGCCACCTGACAAATCAAACACTAAACGAGTATTTTCAGGCGCCAACCAAACCCGCAAGTTGTTTATTTTTTCCTGTGCCTGTAACGACACAGACAAAGAAGCAAGTGCGCTAGCTAGGAGCAATAAAACAAATCTAATAACAATCTTTTTCGAAGCCGTCATAATACGTAAAAGCGCCTTTCAACAATTAAAGAAACAAGATTCAACAATCAGCTTTTATCTACCATTTTTATAAGAGAAGCAACTGCTTCCTCCCCTTTCGGGGTCACTGCACTAAAACTCAGTAATCGCCCTTCACCTTTAAGCGATAGCTCAATTTCCACATCGGCACTAGGTAGTGCACCATACCCTTTATCAGGCCATTCAATCAAACTGAGCATCCCCTTAGAAAAATAATCCCTAATACCTAAATACTCAAGTTCTTCCGGGTCACTTAGTCGATAAAGATCAAAATGATAGATAATAGAATCTGCACACTCATAGGGTTCAACCAAGGTATAAGTCGGGCTTTTAACAACCCCTTTGTGGCCGCTTGCCAGCACCACCCCTCTAGATAAAGTGGTTTTACCTAAGCCCAGATCTCCACGCAGAAAGACAACCCCTTCTTTTTGCAACGCGATAAACAGCATTTTTCCAAATTCTAACATTGCCGCTTCATTTGCAGCGTAAAACTGACCATTCATAAACTACTCACTACCACCGCTAATAATACACAGTCCTAGATTCGGCTATTGAGCGCGAAAAAGGGGTGCTGGCAATTGGTGCGCATAGGAAACTTGAAAATTTCATGGTCACCTTGTTGGTGATTAGAATATTTTTATCGTTTTCTTGGCACATCAAGAGCCTGTGCTTTCTTTTGTGATTCAATTGCCAAATTTAGGACAATCAAACCAATACAAAAAATTGGCCATTCTAACATCACTGACTTAGAACATACGAATATGTCAGCTTTTTTTGTCTAATAATCAAGCCCAAACCATACAACTTCAAGTTTTTCTCTGACTTATGACCTTAATCCATTATAATTTATCCACCATAAATATCCGTCATTTCAATGAGCGTGAACTTTGCAACCATCCCAACCAGATCATTTTAGCCCAGAGCAACTCTCTCAATTAGCCAATGACATAGATATTTGGGCTAGAGAGCTAGGTTTTAATCAAACAAGCATTATCGTGCCTGATTTATCAAAAGATATAGAGAGAATGAAACAATGGCTGGATCGGGGTTACCACGGAAAAATGGACTACCTCGCAAACAATTTAGATCTGCGTGAAAACCCGTTAGCTATAGTACCAGGCAGCACTCGCGTCATTAGTGTCCGTATGGATTACACACCGCCTGCAAAGAACGCCATCGATGTTTTAAGAGACAAAAGTAAAGCCTATATTGCCAGATACACCTTAGGGCGCGACTATCACAAAACGTTACGCAAACGGCTAACACAACTTGCAAAGCGCATAGAGCGACACACTGAGCAACTTGGTTATCGGGCTTTTGTGGATAGCGCCCCCATTATGGAACGTGCTATTGCAGAACAAGCGGGCCTTGGCTGGACAGGAAAACATACACTCTTAATTAACAGAAAAGCCGGTTCACACTTTTTTTTAGCCGAGCTTTTTATCGATTTGCCACTACCAACGTCGGAAAAAAAGGTAATGAACAATTGCGGCAAATGCACAGCCTGCTTAGATATCTGCCCAACCCAAGCCTTTGTCGATGAAAATATACTCGATGCTAGGCGCTGTATCTCTTATTTAACCATTGAAAGCAAAGAGGCTATTCCAATTGAACTGCGCAGCAAAATTGGTAATCGAATATTTGGCTGTGATGATTGTCAGCTCATTTGCCCGTGGAATAAATTTGCAAAACATTCATCAGAAGATGATTTTAAGCCTCGCCATAACCTAGACGACATCAGCTTACTTGAGTTATTCAACTGGGATGAAAAAGCCTTTTTAAAGAACACAGAAGGCTCTGCCATTAGAAGAACCGGCTTTATCGGCTGGCAACGCAACATAGCGGTTGCACTGGGCAATAGCAGAGGGAGTGTAGAGATAAAAGCTGCTCTAGAGAGAAAATTGCATGACAGCAACCCATTGGTAGCCGAGCACATTCAATGGGCGCTGGAACAATTGGAACATAAAGATATACGATCAGAGAGAGGCAGTCAGCTACTCATCACTGATGCAGCAGACCGAACACAAGCTTTAATCTATAAATCGCGAATTAAACCCTTGATGATTTAAGCTCCGCTTAATTCATCTCTAATAAAATAGTCTTTATAATACTTCAACTCAGCAATCGACTCTCGAATATCATCTAACGCTAAATGAGTACTCTTTTTTGAGAAGCCTTTTAACAGTTCTGGCTGCCAGCGCTTTGCTACTTCTTTAAAACTACTCACATCTATGTGCCGATAGTTGCAGTACGCCTCTAACTCTGGCATGAATTTGTACATAAAACGACGATCTTGAGAGATGCTGTTACCACACAGAGGGGATGCACCTTCAGCGACATACTCGCGCACAAAATCAAGTGTCATTTGCTCAGCCTGCTCTAAGGAAATTGTACTAGCGCGCACTCTATCAGTTAGCCCACTTTTTCCGTGCTGTTCAATGCACCAAGGGTTCATATTATCCAGAATCTCATCGCTTTGATGAATAACCAGTGCAGGACCTTCCGCCAATATATTTAGCTGCGGATCCGTTACAATTGTTGCAATCTCAATTATACGGTCAGATTCAGGGTCCAACCCTGTCATTTCTAGATCCAACCAAATAAGATTATCTTTCTGGGACATCAAACTTCCTCATTTTTGAGACAGGGGGCGAAGAGCCATTTATAATAGGTGTTTATAAGTTTAAATATAGTACATACTGATTAAATTACGAGCAGCAACTAAATTGCCCGTCTAATTAAACGATCTCCCCTTCTATATTGCAAACAATATATAGCAATAGAGGCACTAGCTCTCCAATGACCGGACTATAACGATAGATGTCAAAAAGAAAATTAACCCGCCGACAAGCTTGGCGAGTAGAAAAGATCCATAAAGAGCGCACCGAACGCGCACTCAAAAAAGACACTAAAATCATCGAACAATTAGATGCTAGTGAATTAGGCCCCGAAGAAGAAGGCTTGATAATTTCTCACTTCGGCAAGCAAGTGGATGTTGAAGCAACGGCTCCTGAACACAATGGTAAAATATACCGCTGTCATTTGCGTACCCATTTAGGACAGCTAGTCACTGGAGATAAAGTCATATGGAGACAAGGCGCTGAAACAGGCGTTATTGTTGCTGTATTACCTAGATCTACACAATTGCAACGCCCAACCAATCAGGGCGAGCTAAAACCTGTAGCTGCAAATATTGACCGCATAGTGATTACTTTTGCAATTGAGCCCCAGCCTTTTAGCAATTTAATCGATAGATACTTGGTCGCTTGTGAACTCAGCGGCATAACACCTGTTTTATTACTCAATAAAGCCGATCTTATCAGCGATGCCAATAGAGAAGAGATAAACCATCTTATCGATCGCTACCAAAACATCGGTTATGACGTTCTTACTGCCTCTACCACCCTTGAAAAGGGCATGGATGCATTACATGCCCAGTTAAACAATAAAACCAGTGTGTTTGTTGGTCAGTCAGGTGTGGGGAAATCTTCACTCATTAATGTATTACTTCCAGGTGTCGATATAAAAGTAGGCGAGCTTTCAGAACAAACCCGTAAAGGAAAGCATACAACAACCACCGCACGATTATTCCACATGCCAACAGGTGGAGATTTGATAGACTCTCCTGGTATAAGAGAGTTTGCTCTATGGCATTTAGAAGAATCTAAAATTATCCAAGGCTTCGTTGAATTTAAACCCTATATTGGGATGTGTAAGTTCAGAGATTGCAAACATACTCATGAACCAAAATGCGCTTTATTAGAAGCCATTGAAAAAGGGCATATCAGCGAATCTAGAATGAACAGTTACCGAAGAATTATAGCCTCTGTCAATGAGAGCAAATAACTCACTGTTGTGTTTCTTTGATCGTTACTATAATAACAATAAGCACTGAGCCCTTGTTTATGTCTTAAATGCACATGGAATAGCTATGACCAAAGAAATAATCACTAATTTTGAACATGAAGACGAGCAAATATTATACGGTGTAGATGCCTGGACACTGCTTTTAAGCAACAAAGAGCTCCCGGCGCGCGCGAGCAGCCTTAAACGTTTAAACATGTTATTACACAGCGACAGATCTACTATTGGCCAACTGGAATTCGTCATAAAACGAGATCCAGTACTGACTTTATATGTGGTTAGAGCTGCACAGTTAAAACATAATGCTCACGAGTCAGCCGTTAAAAGCATATTGCATGCTGTGACCTCTCTGGGTTATGACGGCATAGAAGAAATCGCTAATCGTATCGAACCTATGTCTCTAAACCCAACGAACGTTCAACAAAAGCGTTTTTTGCATGCATTGGCCACGAGCCAGCATGCGGCGAGCCAACTGCAAGAGTGGATGCATTTTAAAAGCATTCCTCTGATTGAAGAATCTTATCTAGCGGCGCTTTTTTACAGTGTTGGTTTTTGGTCACTATGGTTACATGCACCCTTACATATGCAGCAGATTCAAAAACGTATCCATGAAAAAGGTGAAGAACCTCTGGAGGCTGAACAAGATGTCTTAGGCTGTAGTATGCAAATGATTTCGCAGGGTCTTGCTAAAAATTGGCAGCTGTCTGAACTCACTCAGCAATCTCAGGACCATTCGACCTCCCCTTCATTTTCGACGTTAAAGAAACTGCACAAAAGAGCTTTGAAAGACCCGAGCCTGAATCCGCTTGAATTGCGCGAACTCAACCACATCACTCAGCAAAAACACTTCCCGATAAAACTGGCAAACTGGCTCGCTCTAGATACAGCAAGAGACTGGCATTCAAAAAAAACCACGGATAATATCGATCTTGTCGGTGATTACTTAGGAACAACAACTGAAAAGACAATCGCTTTAATTCACAAAACTTGTGCCAAATCTTCAAGGGAATATTTCGCCCCAGGTATCATGTCACCTGCGAGCGTGATGCTGCTTATCCCTTGCGATATCCAAATCCACTATAAGATGGGTGCTAAAGAGTATCAGAACAACTTTTCAATCTACCCGATTCCTGAAAAGCCGATGATACAACCTATCGATTTAACCCTGCATGAAGAAGATTATAGCGATAAGCCTTTTTACGACCTGATAAAAGCACACCTTAATGCGAGCAAAGAAAAATCAAAATTCAGCAAGCCTACTCAAGTTCTACACGCCTTATTCCAAGGACTACAAAGAGGACTCAACGTCCAGCGTCTGAGCTTGTTCTCAGTCAGTAAAAAACAGGATCTAATAAAACCCATTCAAAACCTCGGGTTTGATGAAAATCATGCCATGTTGAGCCTACTCACAACATTCAGCAGCGAGAGCGCTCTACAAGACATTTGCAAGCGACAAAGCTATTTTGTTTTTGACCCTCTGAGCGCAAAAAAATACAGCTCTAAGATCAGCCGGCAATTACAATCAGCGAGTGCAGCCGAGTTTATGTGCATTTCAATCTTTAAAGTTAATCAATTGGTTGGGATAATTTATATCGATATGGAAGATGCACCATTGAGCAATTTCACTAGAGAGAGAACGAGACATTTGTGCCACTGTGCATGCTATGCCTTAGAAAACATCTAATACCCTTGGTGAGGCTCGCACAGGAAAAACTTCTCGACTATATTTACTGGCATTTTGTGACAAATTATTGATTAGTCCTCTCGATCAATTTACTATCCCTACTTTAATATAAGACCATGATGCTTTAGGCTCTGCCTAATTCATCTCTATTGAAAACGCGCAACAACCAACAGATTCACAAATCACCCATAAACTGGAAGCTACCGTGAAAGATACGTTATTTATTTTGCTACAGAAAATAGCCCCTCAACACCTAATTTCCCGCTTAGTTGGTGCATTGGCAGAATGCACTCAACCAGCTATCAAAAATCAATTCATCAGCTGGTTTATCGCCAAATACAATGTCGACATGAGCCAGGCAAAAGCAGAAGACCCTACAAGTTACGAAAGCTTTAATGCTTTTTTTACGCGCGCCTTAAAAGACGACGCCCGACCTATCGACCAAGCTTCTGACTTAGTCTTTCCTGCTGATGGTGCTATCAGCCAATTAGGAGACATTAATGAGGGAAAAATTTTCCAAGCAAAAGGACGAGACTTTTCACTAAACGCTATTTTGGGCGGAGATACGGCACTGACCAAAAAGTTTGAAAACGGCCGGTTTGCGACTATTTACCTCTCCCCACGTGATTACCACCGCGTGCACATGCCAATGACTGGCAAGTTAATAGAAACTATCTACGTGCCCGGCGACTTGTACTCAGTTAATCAGTGTACAGCCGAAAACATTGATGGGCTTTTTGCCCGTAACGAACGTCTTGTGGTTATTTTTGAGACGCAGGCAGGACCAATGGCTATGATTTTGGTTGGTGCAATGATAGTCGCAGGTATAGAGACTCCCTGGTCTGGACAAGTATGCCCTATCTCAAAAGCACTTCAAAAACAGCACTTTTGTGCAGATAGCAAAGAAGATATCATCATAGAAAAAGGCGATGAAATGGGGAGATTCAAACTCGGCTCTACCGTTGTACTGCTCTTTGCTGAAGATGCCATCAATTGGAAACAACATTTATTCCCGCAAATGCCAACGGTGTTAGGCGAAGCAATGGCAGATCAAAACAGCGACTCAGACATCTAAATCTAACCAAAAGTAGAGCTAAAACACTTTAGCTCTACCAACAAACACAGAGAAAGCCATGAACAGCACTGAAAACTGGCAAGCCTTGCTATTATCATCTCCCGCCCCAAAGAACACCTTAAACAAGCAGTTCCAACTACATATTTGCCCTTTAGACTATCAAGCAATATTTAGCATTAGTGGCCCTGATAGCGAGAATTTTTTACAGGGACAACTGACCTGCGACATACAAGAAGTCATCAAAAATGGTAGTTCTATTGGTGCCCACTGTAACCCGAAAGGCGGTATTCTTAGCACCATGCGTGTTATAAAGCAAGATAGCGGCTATCTACTACGTACCAATAGTGAGAACTTTGAACAGACACTCACCGGCTTAAATAAGTACATGATGTTTTCCAAAGCGCAGAGCACAGATATAAGCTCCTCACGGGTGGGGTTTGGTATATTTGGCGATAAAGCTAGCGAATTTTTAATGACTGAATTTGACAGCGCCCCACTTATTGACAATCAAGTCGTTGAGTCGAATAACACTGTCATTGTTAAAGTACCAGGGGAACGCTACGAAGTTTGGATGGAAGTTAACGAGGCGAAACAGTGGCTTAGTTGTACAGCCGTGCAAGAGAAACTACTGTCTAGCGCACATTGGCACAAACTAGACATCATCAATGGTATCGCTGACATTTACCCCGCAAGTAGCGGTGATTTCATTCCTCAAATGTGTAATTTACAAGCAGTCGGCGGTGTGAGTTTTCAAAAGGGCTGCTATACCGGTCAAGAAATCATCACACGACTACATTTTCGCGGAAAGCTAAACAAACAATTAGTGCTTGCTACTTTCCAGCAATCATCACAAAAGCTCTCTCTATATAATGGTCAAAACATAGTGAATAGTGATCAAAAAATTGTTGGGAAGTTATTGCAAAGCAGCTGCGTTGAATACCAGTGCTATCTTCAGTTAATCATCAATCATAGGGACGCTGATCAAGCGCTATTTCTGGAAAACAGCATTGAACTACAACCCCTCCCGCTACCTTACTCGCTAGACCCAAAGCTTTTTCTGCGAAAGGATTAACCTAAATTCGGCTGTTAACCGCTATGAACTAGCGTCATGTTTATGAGCAACAAGTAAACCACTATCTGATCAATTTTTGCTCAACAAATAAAGGCGCTACACCTATTTATACTTGCTAAATCACGCCCTATCGGCGTTACGAATTTTATAAATGGAACAAACATTTACTACAATCCGTGCCTTGCTACGCCGTAATTTCTCAGCGTATAAAAAGGTATTTAACAACCGAATCTAGGATTAAGCAATAAAAAAGGGCCTATTGGCCCTTTTTTATTTAACACTATGGATCTTTACGCTTACGACCAACTTCTTGGCGAATGCGCTGATTCTTATAACGTCTTTCAAATCCGGCTTTTTCAGCAGGCTTCATTTTAAGAGGTTTTTTATCGCCAAGTTCTAACTGCTTAGCAATTGCTTTCACCTCTTTAACATCTAGCTCTTTCCAAGTGCCTATTTTTACATCACTCGGCATAAAAACACTGCCATAACGAACACGCTTTAAGCGGCTCACTTTGATACCTTGTGACTCCCAAAGGCGTCTTACTTCTCTATTACGCCCTTCCATCACAACGCAGTGATACCACTTATTTGCACCATCCCCGTCAAAGAACTGCACATCGGTGAACTTAGCCATGCCATCTTCTAACAACACACCTTCTTTCAACCGAGAGATCATACCTTCATCAATATTTCCCAAGACACGCACGGCGTATTCACGGTCTATATTGGCTGATGGATGCATCATCTTGTTCGCTAACTCACCATCACTGGTAAAGATTAACAAACCTGAGGTATTAATATCCAAACGGCCGATCGCTATCCAACGCGCATTTTTAAGCGGTGGCAAATGATCATAAACCGTTGGCCTACCTTCAGGGTCTTGTCTAGTAGAGACTTCTCCAACTGGTTTGTTATAGATCAATACACGGCGTGGGCTATCTATTTCCGAGACTAAATCGATCTCGCGAGAGTCCAATTGAACCAGATCACGTCTTGTCACCCGATCACCTAATTTTGCTTTTTCACCATTGATAGAAAATCGACCTTGTTCTATCCAGCGCTCCATCTCACGACGTGAGCCATATCCGGAGCGCGCCAATACTTTTTGTAACTTTTCATCACTCATTTATGACGCTCCATTTGTATTTAACATGTAATCTTTCAATTCTTCATTCTATTATAGAATGAGACCTCTGCATAACTTACCCGATGGGCATGATACCTGTACTTGATAATACTGCGTTAAAAACAGGCTCGAGACGCTATTTATACCAGCAACACCCAACAACAAGGGTACACTGTAATCAAATAACAGGGCATACTAACTCCGCTATTTCGCCTGTTTTCCTTGTCTTATCTACATAAGCTACGTTATTAAGAAGTCTCAGAGTAATAATTTTTATTTACTCTCAAACAAAAAAAAGCCTTCTGACAGAATCAGAAGGCTCTATATATGTAATATATTGTACAGTATTTATTTAATTAAGCAGCTTTCTTTTGTCGCATTATTTGCATCAAAGTACTGCTGAAAAACGACTGGGGTACGCCCTCTACCAGACCACTCGTGAGTCATGTTATCAACGACTACTCTATATTTCGCTTGTACCTTCTTTTTAACAACAGTAGGGACTATCTCTTTCAGGTCTTCAAAACCAATGCCTGAGTCTAGCATCGCTTGACGAATCGCTTCAATTTTTCCCGCTTTCTCTTGCTCTGCTTGAGATTTTGCTAGCTCTTGCGCTTTATGTTCTTCTAATATATCACCAAGATCAGTAATAATTTTACTGATCTCATCTGTAGAAAGCTCCTGACATTGTTTACGCAATGAGTTTTTACGGGTTAATATTCTTACAAAATCAGTCATTATTTATATCCAGATTAATATATTTGTTTTATAAAATTAACGTACAAACTAGTATAATTCAAGAAGAAACATAATTGTTTTTTATTTTTCTTATAAAATAACATTAATTTAAAAAAAAATAATATTAACTAAAATTACTAGTATCCCCTGCACCTTCGCGAATTATTTCAGGCACGTCTTCTACCAAATTAATAACAGAACTGGCTTCCATTCCGCAATAACCACCATCAATAACTAAGTCTACTTGATGCTGTAATACATCCCTTATTTCATAAGGGTCTGTTAATGGAAACTCTTCTTCAGGCAATATTAATGAGGTACTCATTATTGGCTCACCTAACTCCCTCATTAACTCTAGTGTAATTGCACAATCTGGCACCCTAATGCCTATTGTTTTACGTTTTGCATGCAACAATCTTCTAGGCACTTCAGAAGTCGCTCTAAGAATAAAAGTATACGCCCCTGGCGTATAATTCTTTAAAATTCGATATTGTGTATTATTAACTTTTGCATAAGTCCCTATTTCACTCAAATCTCGACACACTAAAGTAAAATTATGTTTATCATCAAGTTTTCTTATACGTTTTATTCTGTCTACAGCATTTTTATCACCTAAATGACAACCAATCGCATAAGCGCAATCTGTAGGATATACAACCAGCCCACCCTTTCTTATTATCTCTACTGCTTGCTTAATTAATCTTTGCTGAGGATTCTCTGGATGTATCTGAAATAGTTGACTCATAATAACTCACCTCTTGTTATTTTAATTATCAGCAATTAATCCACGACTTAATACTGTGTTTAAATTGGCAGGTATTTCTGGATAGAGACCTAATTTTGTCCAAGGGTTCATTGGCGTATGAAAATCGCTTCCGGCTGATATTAGTAGCTCATGTTTTTCTATTTCATATTTGAGTATGTTTTGTTGCTCTCTATTCACACCTGGGTAACTAATTTCCACCGCATCACCACCGATAATTTTAAACTCGGCTATGACACGTCTAAGCTTGCTCATGGTTAAATTGTACTTTGTTGGATGAGCCAGTACAGAGACAGCGCCACTTTGCTTAATGACATCCAGTACTTCTTCTAATTCAGGCCAGGCAACTGCTACATTAGCAACTTTTCCAGCACCTAAGTATTTTTTAAAAGCCTGATCTTCACTGCCAACAATTTTTAAATCACAGAGTACTTTGGCAAAGTGGGGTCTTCCTATTTGTGCATTCCCCGCTTTTTCTTTAACCAGTGCCAATACATTTGGAAGGTTCTTTTTCTCTAATTTTAGCGCAATACGTTCAGCTCTCTCTAACCTCAGATCGTCTAGCTTAGCCATGTGACGCTTTAATAATGGATTTTGCATATCCAGGCCTAAGCCTACTATATGCAGTACCTGCTTACCCAATAAGCAGGTAAACTCCGCACCGACAATAACCCGCGGACCACCAGTTGCTATCTCATTTTTATAGCGCTCTAATAGCCATTTAACGCCCTCTACAGTATCGTGATCCGTTATCGCAAGTACTTCAACCCCTGCCATTTTAGCTTGAATATAAAGTTGCTCAGGTGTTAACACTCCATCTGAAGCAGTGGTATGTGTATGTAAATCAAACTTTGGTGGGATCATTATAAATACACTTATGTTTTAACATTAAAAAATTGATTTGATATGTATAGCGCAGCAAATGCTGGTAACAAACGATGTGGCACTCTCTATTTGGTAATTTAGGCTCCCTCTCATTCATTTTATTAAATATAAGAAAACATATTTACAACAAACGGGCATTATCTGTTAAATTTACACTCTATATATAAAACATACTAACTTTATCGGGATCATATGAAACTAATCTTAGATTTTCTTCCTATCGTCATCTTCGTTGCTGTTTACAAATACACCAATGATATAATTACAGCTACTGCGGCGTTAATACCTGCAACCATAATTGCTATCGGCTACTCATGGTTGAAAGAGAAAAAAGTCGAGAAGATGCAGCTAGTCACCCTTGTTCTTGTCATATTTATGGGCGGTGCTACTGTTATCTTTCAAGATAAGACATTTATTCAATGGAAACCCTCTGTTGTTAACTGGTTATTTGCTGTGGTTTTCCTTGGCAGCCAATTTATTGGTCAAAAAACCATTATAGAAAGGATAATGGGCGCCCAAATCGAATTGAAGAACAATATATGGAACACTCTAAACATGGCCTGGGTCGTTTTTTTTGCCTTTATGGGCATCATCAATCTCTACGTCGCATTTAATTACTCCGAAGAAACCTGGGTCGACTTTAAGTTGTTTGGCATGTTAGGACTGACTATCGCATTTATAATCGCGCAAGGTGTTTATATTTCAATGAAGGGCAAGCCAAGCGAAACACCACCCGCTAAATAATTATATAAAAGGTAATAACATGTTGTATGCAATAATTGCTGAAGACAAACCAAATTCATTAGCAGCCCGCTTAGCTGCAAGACCCGATCATTTGGCAAGACTGAATGCACTTAAAGATAACGGATCACTGATACTTGCAGGCCCACACCCGGCGATCGACAGTGAAGATCCTGCACAAGCAGGTTTTAGCGGCAGTTTAATTGTTGCCGAATTTGACAGTTTAGCCACTGCACAGCAATGGGCAGAACAAGATCCTTATGTAAAAGCAAATGTATATGAGAAAGTGTCGGTTAAACCCTTCAAAAAAGTACTTCCATAGTCTATAACTACTATAACTCCTTAATACTGCTTTGATTAAGGGTTTCAATACACACTTACAACCAGTACAATGACCGAACATGCGCATACCTATTTATGAACCGTTCTCTGAGTCACATTGGTTTGCAAATGATGTTAGTAGCAATATTCACACTATAAAGGAAGTTAAAAATGAAAAAATTCGCTATTACTGCCGGATTAGCCCTAGCGGTGACTCTATCTGCATCTGCGATGGCGCACGATGAGAACCACGGCTACGTTACAAACTCTAACGGAGCTATCTGGAAAACACTTGGCGGTTGCCTGAAGCATTCTTCATGGACTGATGCTGATTCTGCAGCATGCGACGGATCTACTGCTACACCTGCAGCAGCTGATGCAGCTAAGAAATTCGCTGTATTCTTTGATTTCGACAGCGCTACTGTTGGCAATGTTTCTCAAATCGCTGATTACATCACCGGTCTTGCAACAACGCCAGGCGTTAGCTTAGTTGGTCACGCTGACCCAATCGGCGACAACGCTTACAACATGAACCTTTCACAGCGTCGTGCTGTAAATGTTGCAAACGCTCTTACTCAAGCTGGCGTTAAGCCTTCTTCTATCTCTGTTGACTACCAGGGCGAATCTGCACCTGTAGCACAGTGCTCTGGAACTGGCGCTGCACTTATCAGCTGCTTACGCGCTGATCGTCGTGTAGACGTTCAAATCTCTGGCAAGAGCTAATCGCTCAAGCCATCTCTTAACAGCTTAAGAGATACAAAAAACCAGCACTAAAATTCGTTTTAGTTGCTGGTTTTTTTTGGCCTAAAAAAACTCAGACATATACGTTCTTTGACATCCATGTCACCGCGTTATACCGCACATCCTGTGCATATACGCTCTTTGACATCCATGTCACCGCGTTATACCGCACATCCTGTGCATATACGCTCTTTGACATCCATGTCACCGCGTTATACCGCACATCCTGTGCATATACGCTCTTTGACATCCATGTCACCGCGTTATACCGCACATCCTGTGCATAAAAAAACCGGCTGTCGCCGGCTTTTGATTTTAATCATAACAACTACTTACTAGCCCAACCAAACTCGCGCATTGCGGAATAAGCGCATCCAAGCACCATCTTCCTGCCACTCATCTGGTGCCCAAGAATTTTGTACCGCCCTAAACACACGCTCTGGATGCGGCATCATAATTGTCACTCGTCCATCGTCTGAACTCATTCCCGCAATACCAGTTGGCGAGCCATTTGGATTTTGCGGATATTGCTCAGTGACATTCCCATAATTATCAACATAGCGCAGTGCAACAGCTGCTGCGTTATTTGCACTAGTCAGTGCTTGAACATTATCAAATTGAGCATGCCCTTCACCGTGAGCAATTGCGACCGGCATGATCGAGCCCTGCATGCCTTGCAAAAAGACCGAAGAAGACTCCTGAACCTGTGCTAATGCAACACGTCCTTCAAATTGCTCGGACTTATTACGCACAAACTTAGGCCAATGCTGTGACCCCGGAACCATACTTTGCAGATTGGAAATCATCTGGCAACCGTTACAGACACCTAACGCTAAAGTATCTTTTCTTGCAAAGAAGTCTGCAAACTCATCTCTTGCGACATCGTTAAACAAAATAGACTTTGCCCAGCCTTCACCAGCACCTAAAACGTCCCCATACGAGAAACCACCACAGGCAACCAGTGACTGGAAATCCTTAAGAGATAGTCTCTGTTCTAATATGTCGCTCATGTGCACATCAATAGCGTCAAACCCTGCTTTATCAAATGCTGCTGCCATTTCTATCTGACCATTAACGCCTTGCTCTCTAAGCACTGCTACTTTTGGTCTAACACCTGTCGCTATATAAGGCGCCGCAATATCTTCATTGATATCAAAGCTCAAACTTGGTGTCATTCCCGGGTCTTGCACATCATCAATCAAGCTGAATTCTTGCTCAGCGCATTCAGAATTATCGCGCAGTTTCTGAATTTCATAAGATGTTCTAGACCAGGTTTTTTGTAGAGCAACTCGCTTCTCACTAAAAATTTCTTCTTCATCAAAATGAATACGTAGCTCATCATCCCAATTAGGGGAACCAATGACACTTGATATA
>Ga0209396_1000715_pt1 | contig 38385 bp, 32 predicted proteins | sample GOMGulsemesocosm_6_FD_184638 | JGI IMG/M metagenome (GOLD analysis project Ga0209396, IMG submission 184638) | Methane-oxidizing microbial communities from mesocosms in the Gulf of Mexico - GOM8C Gulf of Mexico (SPAdes) (version 2) | ecosystem: Environmental > Aquatic > Marine > Cold seeps...
AACAACAAAAAAGCAGCCTGAGTTATCAATGGAAAAGGATGTTAATGATGGAAAAACGTGAACCATTAAGTGATCAATGTGACTGGAATTTTGATTTGCTTAACCAATATCAAATTGAAATTGATCGAGTCGCTAAACATTACCGTTTGGATACATATACTAATCAAATTGAAGTTATAACCGCAGAACAAATGATGGATGCGTACGCAAGTGTAGGAATGCCTATTGGTTATAATCACTGGACATTTGGTAAAAAATTTATACAAACCGAGCAAAATTATAAACGCGGCCAAATGGGCTTAGCCTATGAAATAGTCATTAATTCTGACCCTTGTATTTCATACTTGATGGAAGAAAATTCCATGACGATGCAAGCTCTGGTCATGGCACACGCATGTTACGGACACAACTCATTTTTTAAAGGTAATTATTTATTCAAATCTTGGACTGATGCAAGTTCCATCATTGATTATTTATTATTTGCTAAAAACTATATTAGTGAATGTGAACAAAAATTTGGTATTAGTGAAGTTGAGTCGTGCTTAGACGCTTGTCATGCACTAATGAACCACGGTGTTGACCGCTATAAACGGCCGCAAAAGATTTCATTAGAAGAGGAGCTAAAACGTCAAAAAGACCGTGAAGAATATTTGCAATCACAGGTAAATACATTGTGGCGAACATTACCTAAAAATAATGATGGTAATGAACATAAAAAGCCCACCTTTCCCGATGAACCACAAGAAAATATATTATATTTTATTGAAAAAAATGCCCCTTTGTTAAAACCATGGCAACGAGAAATCGTCCGAATTGTGCGTAAAGTCTCACAATATTTTTATCCGCAAAAACAAACTCAAGTCATGAATGAAGGCTGGGCATGCTTTTGGCATTACACTATTTTAAACCACCTTTATGATGAAGGATTAGTGACGGATAACTTCATGATGGAATTTTTGCATAACCATACCAATGTTGTCGCTCAGCCTGATTACAATAGTCCACATTATTCTGGTATTAATCCATACGCATTGGGTTTTAATATGTTTATTGATATTAGAAGAATATGCGAACATCCAACTGAAGAAGATAAACTCTGGTTTCCAGAAATAGCCGGCAGCAATTGGTTAGATACTTTGCATTTTGCGATGGAAAACTTCAAAGATGAAAGCTTTATTAGCCAGTATTTGTCGCCAAAGTTGATGCGAGACTTTAAATTATTCTATTTACACGACGATGACCAAGAGAGCTTCATTGAGGTTGCTGCCATTCACAATGAAAGTGGCTACAAAAAAGTAAGATCTGCATTATCTGAACAATATAATTTAAGTAATATAGAAGTCAACATTCAAGTCATTAATGCGGAAGTCGATGGTGACAGATCGTTAACATTAAAATATACACCTCATCAAAATGTGCCTCTTGCGGGTTCAAAAAACGAAGTAATAAAACATTTATATTCGTTATGGCAGTTTGATGTGAGATTAGTGCAGGATAATGAGCATGGTGAAGAAGAGATTATAGCTAGGTGTCCAGAAAAAGAATGTGATTTAGAGACAAAAAAGGCAAGTTAAAACTTGCCTTTTATAGAGAGAATTAAGCGTTAATCACTAATATTTTTATTCTACTAGCTCTTTTAATACATCGTCTTTAAGTTCTAACCAAAGTTTACCTGACTCAAGACCATATTTCCGTACGGTAAAAACAGACTCATCAAATTTATTTTCGTTGGCTAACTCTATTAATTTTTTATAATAATCACGTGAAATTTCTCGTCCTTTCGGGTGAGAAAAGTATAACGTTCCAAGACGAGAATAAAGTCCTTTAAAGCCATTAAGAATTAATAAATAAATTGAATTGCCTGAAGCAACGACTAATTCCTTATTTAAGCGATAATCAAATTCAGCAAAAGCTTCACCATTATCTTCAATATCTTCATATGCTTTTATCAATTCAATGGCTTTAGCTGGATTATTTTTAATCGCTGCACGAACATAAATGGCACTAATATTTGTACGAGCAGACATTAAATTATCAACTAAATCAGGAATTCCTTCTTGGTCAAGCTGAGCTAAAGTTTCCAAGATATTTAAACTTGAAGTTTCCCAAAAGTTATTCACTTGGGTAGGTTTACCGTGTCGAATAGTCAACCAGCCGTCGCGAGCTAATCGTTGTAAAACTTCTCGTAACGTTGTGCGTGTAACGCCAATAAGTTCAGATAACTCTCGTTCAGCCGGCAAAATTGACCCCGGAGGAAAACCACCGTTCCAAATTGACTCAACAATATATTGCTCTGCAAACCCTGCTGGGCTGTGTGCTTTAATAACCATAATGTTCCACGTTACGTCTAAAATTTAACTATCGACTGATTGTACCAGAACGTGTATTTGACACAAGTGTATAATAAACGACTGATATTCAATCTCCACCACTTCAGTTAAGATTATGAGACAACCTGTATTCTAGTAATAATTAGAAGGACAATATTTCAACATAAATTTTTACGATTATTTTGAACGACGCGAACATCCGGCTATTTCCCGAATTAGTTGAGCTGCACGAATTAGCCATCCCTTGGATTAAGTGGAGTATTTAATATTAACTGATAGAAACCTAAATCAAGCCAATGACCAAATTTAAAAGCCGCCTCATTAATGGTGCCCGCATGTACAAAGCCTAGTTTTTCATGAAGTACTCTACTGCCTATATTTGAGATATCTAGTCCTGCAATCATCGTATGATATTGTTGCTGCTTTGCTATACCGATCAGTTCTTCCAATAGTTTTTTACCAATGCCTTTACCACGATGTTCACAATGGATATAAACTGAGTGCTCTACAGAATACTTATAAGCTGGCCATGCTCTAAAAGTATCATATGAAGCAAAACCCATTAACCGTCCGTTGGTGTCTTCAATGCCAATTATAGGGAAATTGCCCTTTTCTTTATTTGAAAACCAACTCGTCATACTTTCAATTTTACGAGGTTCATAATCATATAGCGCTGTCGAATTCATAATCACTTCATTTAATATTTCAAGTATTTCTATTGAATGAGATTCATATGTACAAGTTACAAAGTCCATTGAGTTATCCTAGATACCTTACACCTCATAATGAGGCAAAATTATTGGTTAAAATGTTGAACGTGAAGAAAGAAGACATCTGTTCGATTACCTTTCAAATAACTTAGCTTGCATTGATTTCTAAGTCAGCATGTTATTTATAGTTATATTGTTCTGTTTGGCTCATTCGGCCGTTGTTTTTTTTGCCAAGCAGGCGTAACTTTCACTTCAACATGAGAGGGTGTTAATGTTTCAATCCCGCGAATAATATCAGCCGCACGTTCAGCGACCATTATGGTTGGCGCATTTAAATTACCGTTAGGAATGGTCGGAAAAATTGACGAATCAACAACACGTAATCCTTCTATACCGTGTACTTTAGTCTCTGAGTCAACAACGGCCATTTCATCTGAGCCCATTTTACATGAACAAGATGGATGATAAGCACTTTCAGAAAATTGCCGAATAAATGCATCTATTTCGTCATCACTTTTAACATCAATACCAGGCTGAATTTCTTCGCCTCGGTAATCATCTAGAGCACTCTGGTGAATAATTTCTCGAGTGAGGCGAACACATGCACGAAAACCTTCTCGGTCATCTTCGTGCTCAAGGTAATTAAAACGAATCTGAGGCTGTACTTTTGCATCAGCTGATATCGTTTTAACAAATCCCCTACTTTTCGGTTTATTATGACCAATATGTACTTGAAACCCGTGACCGGCAAAGGCTTCTTTTCCATCGTAACGCATGGCTGCCGGTAAAAAGTGGTACTGTAGATCGGGCCATTCAACATTAGCTTTAGAACGGATAAAACCGCACGACTCAAAATGATTTGTTGCTCCTAATCCTTTTTTTGTAAAGAACCAGCGACTGCCGATCAAAAACTTATCCCACAAGCCTAACTTGCCGTTAAGCGAAATGGGTTGTTTGCACGTAAACTGAAAGTAAAACTCCAGATGGTCTTGCAAGTTTTGACCAACACCGGGTAAATCATGTTTAACCTCAATCCGCGCCTCTTCAAGATCTTTTCTCGCACCAATACCTGACAATTGTAGAAGATGAGGTGATCCAATAGGCCCTGCTGATAAAACAACGTCTTTTTCAACACTTACGTCGAAAACTTTGCCCTTACGTTCATAGCGTACACCAACGGTTTTTTTACCTTTGAGTAATACCTTAAGTACTAAAGCATGGGTTATTACGGTTAAATTACTACGCGTCATCGCTGGGCGAAGATAAGCATTAGCGGTAGAGCTTCGCACACCATCTTTAACCGTCATGTGCATAGGACCAAACCCTTCCTGTGCAGCGGCGTTGTAATCATCTGTGGCAAAATAGCCCGCTTCAACTCCTGCATCAACAAACGCTTGATACAAGGGGTTCTTCATTTCATTACCATTATTCACCCCTAATGGTCCGCTTTTTCCGCGGTATTCGTTACCAGCGAAAGCCCACGTTTCCGCTTTTTTGAAATAGGGTAAACAATGGGCATAATCCCAATTGTTTGCCCCTTTTTCTTGCCATTCATCGAAATCTCTCGCATGACCACGAACATAAACCATGCCATTAATAGATGACGAGCCTCCTAAAACTTTACCTCTAGGACAATGCATACGTCGTTCATTAAGATATGGTTCAGGTTGGGTTTCAAATTGCCATGCGTATTTTTTGCTATTCATCGGAATTGACAGAGCTGTAGGCATTTGAATAAAAATACTTCTATCACTGCCACCCGTTTCAAGTAACAAAACGCGATTATTAACGTCTTCACTTAAACGGTTAGCGAGAACACAGCCCGCAGAGCCTGCACCAATAATAATATAATCAAATTTATTGCTGTTCATATAAAATCTTATCGTTATTTTTATCGCTAATCATTTGCACTTTTGAAACTATTTATTATTATTTTTAAAAAGGACTATCAAGTGGCTGTAAACCAACATATACCGCTTTGATTTGGGTGTAATAGTTAAGGGTGACAAGGCCATTTTCACGTCCGATACCTGATTGCTTATAACCGCCCACTGGCATTTGAGCAGGAGAGGTACCAAAACTGTTTATCCAGCAAATTCCCGCTTCCATTTGATGGGTCACTCGATGTGCACGTGTAATGTCTTGAGTGAAGACACCCGCGGCCAAGCCAAATTCAGTCGCGTTGGCCCTAGCCACCACTTCATCTTCATCAGTAAATGTTAGCACCGACATTACTGGTCCGAAAATTTCTTCACGGCAAATGGTCATATCATCAGTGCAATCAGAAAAAATAGTGGGCGCTATAAAGTAACCATCAGGTGCATTTTTTGGTTGCAGCCTTGTGCCACCTTGAAGCAATGTTGCTCCTTCTTTAATGCCCAACTTGATATAGTCTAAAACTAGGTTTACATGCTTTAACGATATAAGTGCACCAAAATTAGTCGCATGGTTCATGGGATCACCCACTACAATATTTTCGCGAGTCCGTTCGAGTAGTTTGTCAATGAAAGTTGAGTACACGGATTCTTGAACGAATACGCGCGTGCCATTGGTACAAACTTCACCTTGAGTATAGAAGTTGCCTATCATTGCGGCAGACACCGCATTGTCGATATCTGCATCTTCAAAAATGATCAAGGGTGACTTCCCGCCTAGTTCCATCGTTACATCTTTAAGGGTCGAAGCTGCTGCTGCCATTACCTTTTTACCCGTATATACTTCACCCGTAAAGGAAACTTTCGCAATATCTACGTGATGGGTTAGCCAAGCCCCTACTTCGCCCGCCCCTTGAATAACATTAAATACGCCGTCAGGAATACCTGCTTCGGTAAAAATCTCAGCCAGCTTTAATGCCCCTAATGGTGTTTCTTCCGATGGTTTAAATATCATCGAATTACCACAAGCGAGAGCAGGAGCAGCTTTCCAACAAGCTATTTGAAGTGGGTAATTCCAAGCACCAATACCAGCACAAATACCGAGAGGCTCACGACGGGTGTAATAAAAGTCCCCTTCAACTGCTTGTTGATTACCTTCAATGCCAGGAGCCAAACCAGCAAAGAATTCAATAGAATCAGCACCCGACTCGACATCAACCACACAAGCTTCTTGCCACGGTTTACCGGTATCAAGTACTTCAATTTCTGCCAGTTCATCATTACGTTCACGCAACAAAGCTACCGCTTTAAGTAAAATTCTGCTCCGCTGTGTGGCGCTCATTGCAGACCAAGTTGCAAAGCCGCGACAAGCACTTGCTATCGCTGCTTGTTTAACAACTTCATCAGCGACTTCAACTTGATAGATTACTTTACCCGTAGCGGGGTTAATCACATCGAATACTTCTCCAGTGTTATTAGCCATATAGGCACCATCGACAAAATTTTTATAACGTAATAATGACAATTGATTTCTCCGTGCTGCAAAAGCAGATCTTCTATAAACTATTTAGATAGCTGTACAGTCTGTTAAAGGTACACATACAACATTCTAATTATCTTCAATGTGATCTTTAGGTAATGATCCGACAATTTCTCGATCTAGTGTAAAACCTGCATTTTATCTAAGTAATTAAATCTGAGAGTTATTTCAGCTTCAGTGTTTGAATTTTTCACCTGACTCTAAATATTTTATAAAGCCTCATGAAAGGCAAAAGTAGTTTGTAGAATTCACAATTACACTAACATACCATTTACTCATAATGCAGGGTAAAAAACCTATAGATAGAAAAAACTAGCATTCTAATGAAACAAAAACCGGCTTGTTTGGTATATATTTTAGGTTGTAATAAATCACTATTTAAGAAACTTACTTCCATGATATTAGTATGTAATTATTTCTAACCGGGCAATATAATCGTTATGAACGGGTTCGTTTTTTATCTAACCAGTAGGCAATAATAGCAAAAACACAATAAGCGATAATAGCTGATACTGCCGTACTTAAGGTAGTATCTTCTATAGACAGAGGTCCAAAAATATTAATAACGTTAAGGCCCAATAACACAATTACAAATATTGTCATGCCATAACGAGAAATACCGGTGTCATTGATACCTGATTCATGGGTAGTCTTTAAATATACCCACAATCCACCTACAAGTAGTATCGCTTCCAATAGATATGTTAGCAGGGCATTATTCCATAAACCAAAACCCAAAAGATGTGTGTTATCTATAAATAAAGGTAAGTCCGGGGTATGCACCACTAAATCTAAACACCAATGAGAAATAACAGCTAAAGCTATCGCCATCGTTATTGTGATTTTTTCACTCGGTGCTTGATGTTTTTTTGTTAGACCTTTTAAAACAAGATAAATAGCGAGAGTCCATAATAAAACCGCGACTAAACTGTGACTATATGGCATATATTCCAACTGAAAATGCGTAGATTCAGTATAATTCTCTATAAGATTAAATTTTTCTATGCCGAAAAGGGTTAACGAGAAAAAAATAAGATCAATAAACTGAACGCCAATAAACAACAAACCCAACGATGCTTTTTTCTGAGTAGCTTTAAGTGCAAAACTTACCGCATAGTGACCGATAAACATAATAATTATTCCTTCAATAGTTAGCTTCAACGAATTGATAAAGCATAATAAAACGTAAATATATAGACGCTATTTATTAGCGCTTATTTGATGATTAACAGTATACTTAGAATAATTTAGGAACGAATAGACAAAAACCACCTATCGCTATTCAAATATGAATAACACATACTGGTTATATTATTGAAACAAATGATTATAGGGAGGTATAAGTGAATAAATTATCTTGGGAGCTCATCCAGGCTTTTTCTACTGTTGCCAAATCAGGTAGCCTTTCGAAAGCGGCAAAAGCCCTTAATACCTCACAACCGACTTTAAGTCGACAAATCGCTTTATTAGAAAAACGATTAGAAATAACACTGTTTGAACGAAGCACTCAAGGTCTAAAAATCACCGATTTAGGCGCTAAATTAATAGAAAGTAGCGACATGATGTTACAAGCGTCTGAACAATTTATGCGAACTGCTTCAGGTTCTACTTTATCATTGGCTGGAAATGTCAGGATCAGTGCTAACGAGGTTATTGGACTTTATTACTTACCCGAAGCAATTACTGAATTCAACCAGCGTTACCCCGAAATACAAGTTGAAATAGACATTTCTAATCAATCAACAAGTTTGCATAAAAGAGATGCCGACATTGCTTTGCGAATGTTTAGGCCAACACAGCCAGAATTAATTGCAAAACGATTGCCGAACATCGAACTGAATTTTGTTGCCAGTAATGATTATTTACGTAAGTACGGCCATCCCCAAAATTTACAAGAGATTGAACAACATACTTTAATAGGATATGACAAAGACTCTCAATTCATAAAATCGATAAAACAGCTAGGTTTTCCTGTTTCTGAAAAAGACTTTTACTTGAAGACAGATTTCTTACCTTTACAAATTGAGCTTGCAAGGAAAGGGGCTGGCATAACTATTACTCATAAGCACCTTATAAATCAATGGTCTGAATTGAATGAAATAATGTCCGAAGTTACATTGCCTCATTTAGAGCTTTGGCTTGTTTGTCATGCAGACGTTCAACACAACCGAAGAATTAGAGTATTAATGAGTTATTTAACCATTTATTTCGAAGAGCTACTTTCTTAGTTCGATTTATGTTTATCTATAACGCCTCAATAAATGGCGTGATCTATTAATAAAACAAAGTAGCAAAAAAGGTTCTTGTGTATTTATTATGAGTTAGCTATTAATACACCTCATTAACTTAATGCCTCCGACATCAGTTGAAAATCCAAAGTTTTTGTAGAAACCTTCCATTTCGGGTAAACAATATAACTCAAAATTTTTTACCTTTTTCAAACGTTCATGATTTTTAACAAGACCCATGAGTTGTTGCCCTAAACCATCACCTTGATATTTAGCACTCACAATGACATCAAATATAATGGCTTTATAAATAAAGTCACTGAGGATGCGAGTAAAGCCTATTAAGTTACCCTTGTTATCAAGTATGCCAATGCAAACTTGAGAGCCTTTCACACAATTAATAGTATCTTCAATCGTCCGATCTTTACCCCACCATACTTCTTTATACAATTGATGGACTTGCTTAATGTGTTTATCTGAAAAAATATAAATTACCGTCATACTTTATTTGCATCCCTAAAACTCGCTATAACACACTTCTCTCCAGCTTAAACCATTTCAAAAATGATGTGAGGTTTAACAACGGCCGTTATTTTATTCACGACGTTTTTATTATGTGTGAATCAGAAAGCTTCATCTTCGCTATATACATTCACAGTAAGATCGCCATTCACACTTTCTGAAATCAAAAAGTTAATGGGCTTACAACATACTTGGCAATCTTCAATATACTGCTGCTCAATGTCAGATGAATCAATTAAAACTTTAATCGTCTCACCACAATAAGGACAGCCTATGGATTCATCTGTCAATTGGTTCAATTTAACAATCTCCTATATTTGGTGAAACACATAAAACAGAAATATCTTAAGGTCTTAAATTAGCACAAAACAATTAAAATCCATGTATATGATCCTTGAAATTTACATCAAAATTCCCGTATTAACTTATGAAAATAAGCTCAACAAAATAATTTTCTAAATTGGCAAAAATAAATTTCAGAATGAATATATAAAAATAAGATAAGTATTCACTCGGATAATACATCTGTAAAAATTAATTTAGTTAAAACGTTGATAAATATGATTACCTCAGTTTTGAATTTAATTACCGTTAGTCGCTTATATATAAACATAGATTATTTACAAGCCTTACAATTACGCTTAAACTAATATTCATTTTAAAATTATAATAAAAACAAGATTCATTCGAGGCGAGATACAATTCGTCATATTCTTAAATAAATAGGTCAATTATGCAGCAAACTTTCATGAGTGCGTTTTATAAAAACTTTCTTGGCAATTCGCCGGAATGGTACAAACTTGCAATAATATCGTTTTTAGTGATTAACCCCATCCTCTTCTTCTTTGTTGACCCTTATACCGCTGGTTGGGCACTAGTTATAGAATTTATTTTCACCTTAGCGATGGCGTTGAAGTGTTACCCGCTTCAACCAGGTGGTTTGCTTGCTATTGAAGCCATTGCAATAGGTATGACTACACCTGGTCATGTAAAACAAGAACTGCTGCAAAACTTCGAAGTAATTCTGCTACTGATTTTTATGGTTGCTGGAATTTATTTCATGAAAAGTTTGCTACTATTTTTATTCACGAAAATAGTGACTAAAATTCGTTCAAAAATAGTTGTATCTTTATTATTCTGCTTTTCTGGTGCATTTTTGTCAGCATTCTTAGATGCATTAACGGTAATTGCTGTAATTATCAGTGTTGGTATTGGTTTTTATTCGGTCTATCACAAAGCAGCCTCTATAAAAGGCGCGCATGGTGACCATGATCACACCTCAGATAATGATTTGGTTGATAATTCTCGAGATGATTTAGAACAGTTCCGTGGTTATTTACGTAACTTGTTAATGCATGCTGGTGTAGGTACTGCTTTAGGTGGTGTTTGTACCATTGTTGGTGAGCCACAGAATTTAATTATTGGTCAACAAGCTGGTTGGGAATTTGTTGAATTTGCCATTCGTATGTCGCCCGTCACTATTCCTGTATTTTTTGCTGGTATGATAACTTGTGTTTTATTAGAAAAATTCAAGTGGTTTGGCTATGGCGTCGGTTTACCTGAAAGTGTTTATCAAGTATTAAGTGACTTTGATCTTGAGGAAAGTAATAAACGCAGTAAAAGTGATAATGTAAAATTGGTAATACAAGGGATGATCGCCGTTTGGTTAATTATTGGTTTAGCATTGCATTTAGCACCTGTTGGATTAATTGGCTTATCCGTTATTATACTTGCTACAGTATTTACTGGCGTAACTGAAGAACATCAAATTGGTCATGCTTTTGAAGAAGCGCTGCCTTTTACTGCACTACTAGCTGTATTTTTAGCCATAGTAGCCGTTATTGTTGATCAACAATTATTTACTCCAGTGATTACCTGGGTTTTAACTTTTGAAGGTAATATGCAATTAGTCATGTTTTATTTGGCTAATGGATTTTTATCGATGGTGAGTGATAATGTATTTGTCGGCACGGTTTATATTACCGAAATACAAAAAGCACTTTCCGCGGGAATAATTAACCGTGATCAATTTGACCTTCTTGCTGTAGCAATTAATACCGGTACTAATTTACCAAGTGTCGCTACACCAAATGGACAAGCAGCCTTCTTATTTCTATTAACTTCGGCATTAGCGCCTTTAGTTCGTTTATCTTACGGACGTATGGTTATTATGGCATTCCCTTATACCATCGTGTTAACCATTGTAGGTTTACTTGCTATTTCTTCAGGTCATTTAGAACGTTCTACTCAAAACTATTATGAGTCTGGTTTAATTAAGCATCATAATGATGCAGACGACTCTTCTAAATCAGAAGAACATTAGCGTTAACATCTAGAAACTGAGAAGATATTTAAAGCGCCCATGTGGCGCTTTTTCTATGCCTATAGATAAATTTATGGCAACATCTCATTGCAATATTTAATAATATGTAAGGACAAACTTTGAAATTTTTAAGCAATTTATCCGTAAACACCCGTGCTTGGCAATTACTTGCTTGCACAGCTTTAGGTCTTGAGTTAGCTGCGCTTTATTTCCAATACGTAATGGGATTAGCTCCCTGTATTATGTGTATCTATCAAAGAGCGGCTATTTGGGGAATATTCTTTGCTGGTGTTTTGGGTAGCCTAGGTAATAAAAATGTAATAGTACGTTTTCTCGCCTATTCATTGTGGGGTTTTAGCGCAATATGGGGGTTATTAATTGCCTTAGAACATGTTGAAATTCAATCTGCAACGTTGTCATTCCTTTACAGCTGTGAGTTTGTTCCTAACTTTCCTATTTGGGCGCCACTGCATGAATGGTTACCTTCGTTATTTGAGGCAACTGGCGATTGTGGAGATATTGATTGGATCTTTTTAGGTTATACCATGCCACAAATGATGATTGCTGTTTATAGTACTTTTAGTGCCGCTTTAGCTGTAATTTTACTTGCTCGACTTATTGATAAAAGAAGTCTTTAAACAACAGCATTAAAAATAGCGTGAATCTAATGTAGTGATATTATGACAAAAAAAGGATCTGAGGTTCAGATCCTTAATCATGCAATCATCTTTATAATCAAATTAAAAGAGAAAAAAGTAACACGCCGTTGCGATTAAAACAGACAATATTAAGCTCAGTATTGCCCCTTCCTTCACCATATCTTTAATTTCAAGCTCTCCAGTACCATAAGCTATCGCATTAGGTGCGGTTGCAACAGGCAACATAAAGGCACAACTTGCACACATGGCAGCAGGTATCATCAACACCATAGGGTCATAACCTGCAGATACTGCAGCTACCGCTAAAATAGGCATAAGTAAGGTTGCTGTTGCTGTATTACTAGTTATTTCTGTTAGGTAAGTTACCACTAAACAAATCGTTAGTATCATAAAAATTACAGGGAGATTGGCTAGTGATGACATCCATTCGCCTAGTATTTGACTTAAACCTGAAGCAACAAAACCTTTTGCTATCGCAATACCACCAGCGAATAACAGCAACATTCCCCAAGGAATTGTTTTAGCAGTGTCCCAATCAAGCAAGCGGGAGCCTTTTCCGTTAGGTATTAAAAACATTAATACCACCGCGAATAATGCAACGGTACTATCACCCGCAATTGGAATATCCAAAAAGTCACTCCAACCACCAAAAGGTTCTTTACGAGTGATCCATGCCAATGCAGTTAAACCAAATACCCAAAGTGTTCTTTTTTCTTCACTTCTCCATGCACCTTGCTCAGGTAATTTAATTTCTTGTTCAAGTTTTACATTTCTCGTTAACCACCATGCCATAATGGGTAAAGCAATCAGAACAATTGGAACGCCTATTTTCATCCATGATAAAAAGCTAAATTCACGGCCAGTATGTTCTTCATATATCCCCATAAATATGACATTAGGAGGAGTTCCTATCGGCGTGCCAATACCACCAACCGAAGCGGCATAAGCAATCCCTAGAATAAGCGCAACCTTAAGTTCTTTATTGTCAATATGGGCTAGGATAGCTAATGCAATGGGAAGCATAATCAAGGTTGTTGCCGTGTTTGAGATCCACATGCTGAGCAAGCCTGTAGCTAGCATAAAGCCAAAAACTAAACGCCTACCGCTTGATACACCTACCAACCTGACCATATAAACAGCAAGTCTTTGGTGTGCTCCACTTTTTTCAATCGCTTTTGACAGCATAAAAGCTCCCATTAGCAATAAAATAACGTGGCTACCTAATGAAGAGGCAACAGTTTTATGGTCAACAACGCCGAATATGGGTAATAATGCAAAAGGAACTAAAGAAGTAGCCGGAATAGGAATAGCTTCACTCACCCACCAAATAACGGTAAGTAATGTTATTGCAGCAGCAGTTGCTGGTTTTTCAGCTAACCCCAACCATAACAACAAAAAATAAAACGCAAAGGCTAGCAATGGCGCTAGCACAATAAAACTTTGTTTAGTTAACTTCATTTAACTCTCTATTTTTATTATTTTAAGATGATATACATTAAAATTACTTTATATGTATTCAGCGAGTACTTTGCGGGCATGCTGCCAACGTGCGTTTTCATTCAAATCGCTTAAACTATATGTTGATGTTTTCAGTAAACGTAATAATCGTTGATTACTTTTATCATCAATATTGATATTAGCGTTATCAATAACATCGATACAGCTATCGCGATTATTACACAGTAATAACATGTCACAGCCCGCTTGTTGAGCCGCTTCAGCACGTTCAACATAACCGCCAACGCAAGCCGCACCTTCCATTGATAAATCATCACTGAAAATAACACCGTCAAAAGCTAAGTCTTTCCGTAAAATTTCTTTAAGCCAATAAGGAGAAAAACCAACAGCTTCATCATCAACTTCAGGAAAAATAACATGAGCAGGCATCAGAGCATCAACTTTATTGCTATTAATTAAGCTTTTAAAAGGTAACATATCTAACGAAAATATTTCATCACGAGACCGTGGGTCTATAGGTAAAGCAATATGAGAATCCGCTTGAACACTGCCATGGCCAGGGAAGTGTTTACCTGTAGCTTTCATGCCAACGAGATGTAAGCCATCAACAAAGGCACTTGCTAGTTTACACACTATCTCGGGGTTTTTATGGAAGGCGCGATCGCCTATCACAGCACTGATATCATCAATATCAAGAATAGGTGCGAAGCTAATATCAATACCTACAGCTTGAACCTCTAATGCCATTAATATCGCACTTTGCTTAGCTAGCTCTTGAGCTATAGCCAAATTTTGGTTGGCAAATTTCCAAATATTTCCCATCGCTGGAATTTTAGAAAACCCCTCCCGAAAACGTTGCACTCGGCCACCTTCGTGATCGACGGCAATGAGTAATTCTTTTTTAGCTGCTTTTCGAATGTCTAAAGTGAGTTGAGCAATTTGATCTGGCGATTGGTAGTTACGAGTAAATAATATTAACCCGCCAACGAGAGGATGTAGCAAAAGCTCTTTGTCTTCTGCGGTTAAAGATGTGCCAAGCACATCTAACATAATAGGACCCATAAACACGCTTTAATATGATAAATTGTTGATGTTGCTACTTTACCTAAATCAGCCAAAATAACAAAGGCTGATCTTGATATATCAGATTAAAAACGACGAGATAATGGAATTAAAGTAAAGGTGCAGCAACACCAGCAGCAACATAAGGGATAACTTTTTTAATAACGCCCGCAATATCCATCGTTTTATCAAAATCACTTTTTGCAATATCAATTAAAGCATCGCTCGACGACATCGTAAATACTACGGTTCCCATAGTAAAATGCAAACGCCAAAACATTTCTTCTGCCGTTAGTTCTGGATAAGCTTTTTGAACAGCTTTAACAAAGTTATTTATAACGCCGGGGTATTGTGTCGTTAAAAACCAACGTAAAAAACCTTGGCTATCAGAATAACCTCGGCCTAGTAATTGTAAAAAGTTACTCGTACCATTTTCTTTAAATTCATTTAATGATAATAAAGGTTCTATAAAAGCTGAGAACACTTCAAGTAAAGTCAGGTTTTCTTGTTCACATATATTAACAAGTGATGCCTCTAAACGAGGCGAAAGCTCATTCATGTAACGCGACATTACAGACTTTATTAATTCTTTTTTAGATCCAAAATGATAATTCACCGCAGCTAAATTGACTTCAGCTCGGCTGGTAATTTCTCTTAATGATGTACCATTAAATCCTTGTATCGCGAATAAATTTTCTGCTGCGTCTAAAATTTTGTTTTTTGTACTCATGTGCCAACGATACCTTTTAACTACACCGTAAATGAAAATATTCATCATCAATTAATGACAGTTTAAACAAGCGTTTGAAATAACGCAACAATGAATATGAAATTCTGAATTTATCTTTTTAATTCAATACAATGCAACCATTCATTGTGCGAATTACAAACTATTACGTAAAAGAAACAGTAAGAAACACCGAATACACATATTATCAGCTCAGCTATTCGAAGGTAGTAGTTTGAATAGTGTTTCATTGTTATTTCCCCCTTATATCTGTTTTAGATAATGCCCAATAAATTTATTGGGCTTTTTTTTGTCTAAAATTAGCATCATTGTTGATAACAACTTGTAACCTAATGACAACAGTAAAAAACGCCTAGTACCCTTATTATTATTTCAACTTTTCGAAGAGTGAGTTTGAATAGTGTTTCTTTGTTATTTCCCCTTATATCTGTTTTAGATAATGCCCAGTAAATTAACTGGGCTTTTTTTTGTCAAAAAATGACTTTGAGAAATTAATAAGTATGGGGAAAGATAATTGTATTAGTAACTGTAGTTTCAGTTTTACAAAAGTTAATACTGTTGCCAAGTTGCTCATCTCATTCTACTATATACAAGACCTTATATTACGTTAACTCAAGTGCTTCTTTAGCCCTAATAAAAACAATAACGGATACTTATGAAATCGACATTTAAATTGACCACTGCAGCTATTCTAGTTGCAGCAAGCTTAAGTGCTTGTAATGATGGCAGCAATGCTAATAATGACCCTAAACCTATCTCTGAAACCAGCCAAGTATTAACTGCAAAAGATGCAGGAAAATTTCTTATCGCTACCGAAAAAGAATTAATAGAATTAGGTATTGAAGGAAGTCGTGCTGAATGGATTTATTCAAATTTTATTACTGATGACACTGCGGCATTATCTGCAGCAGCTAACCAGAAATCAACTGAAGCTGGCGTTCGCTTTGCAATGGCTGCCGCTAAGTTTGATGATGCTGAAGTTACGGATACTCAACGTAGAAAGTTAAATACGCTAAAACAAAGCTTAGTTATGCCGGCACCTCAAGACTCAAAAAAATCTGCCGAGCTTGCAAAAATTGGTTCAGAACTAGGTGGTATGTATGGTAAAGGTACTTACACAACGAATGAAGGGAAAACTTTAAGCCTAGGAGAAATGACATCTACCATGGCAACTTCTCGTGATTACGACGAGTTGTTGGAGATGTGGCAAGGCTGGCGTACCATTAGTCCAGACATGAAACCTTTATTTGAACGTCAATCTGAACTAGGCAACGAAGGCGCTCAAGGTCTAGGTTATAAAGACTTAGGTGCAATGTGGCGTTCAAATTATGATATGCCAGCTGATGACTTTGCTAAAGAACTTGACCGCTTATGGGGACAAGTAAAACCGTTATACGACGACTTGCATTGTTATGTTCGTAGTGAGCTAGGTGAAACTTATGGAGTTGATAAAGTACCACAAGATCAACCAATTCCTGCGCATTTATTAGGCAATATGTGGGCGCAGTCTTGGGGAAATATCTATGAGTTAGTTGCTCCTGAAAATGCCGATCCAGGTTACGATGTAACTGAACAATTAGCAGCAAATAACTATGACGAAATTAAAATGGTAAAAGGTGCTGAAACATTTTTCACTTCATTAGGTTTTGATGCTTTACCCGAAACATTCTGGACGCGCTCGTTATTCACTAAACCTGCAGATCGTGATGTGGTTTGCCACGCTTCAGCATGGGATCTTGATTCAAAAGATGATATCCGAATTAAAATGTGTATCCAAAAAACGGGTGAAGAGTTCAATGTTATTCATCATGAACTTGGACATAACTTTTATCAACGGGCATATAAAGATCAGCCTGTTTACTTTCAAAATAGTGCGAACGATGGGTTTCATGAAGCGATTGGGGATACAATTGCTCTTTCAGTAACCCCTAAGTATTTGAAAGGAATTGGTTTAATCGACACGATCCCTGATGAATCGAAAGATATCGGTTTATTAATGAAGATGGCGTTAGAAAAAATAGCCTTTATTCCATTCGGCTTGATGGTCGATCAATGGCGCTGGAAAGTTTACTCTGGTGAAATTACTCCAGAAAATTACAATACCGCTTGGTGGGAGTTGCGTGAAAAGTATCAAGGCGTTGCAGCACCGGTTGACCGTGATGCGAATGCATTTGATCCTGGAGCAAAATATCATGTTCCAGGTGGCGTACCGTACAGTCGTTACTTCTTAGCGCATATTCAACAGTTTGAGTTTCATAAAGCACTTTGTGAGATATCAGGGAATACAGATCCTATTCATCGCTGTTCAATTTATAACTCTAAAGAAGCAGGTAAAGCACTCAATACTATGTTAGAAATGGGCTCTAGCCAACCTTGGCAAGAAGCTTACAAAGTTTTAACAGGTAGTGAGCAAATGAATGCTACTGCTGTACTCGATTACTTTGCACCATTACAAATTTGGTTGAAAGAGAAAAACAAAGGTAAACAGTGTGGTTTCTAGGGTTTAAGTCTTAAGCTTATAAAACTAAAAAGCCGCAAAATATAACTTTGCGGCTTTTTAATTAACAATTGTTTTCTAAATAAAATAGCTTAGAGAAAATGACTTAACGACTTTTCTTGGCAAGATATTTATCAAATGCATTAATGGCTAACTTATTTCTATCTTTCTTTTCAATTACGTTGGAAACTTTGTTAACTGTTTGCACTGTTGGAGAACTAACACCAGTGAAGTTATTTGTTGTCATTTCAAAATAGATTGACTCATATTTAGACCATTTATCTAAATTACGATTTTCGTTTGTCAGCTCTAATTTACTATTCATAAAGTCTTGGTAGCCATCAATCCCATCGTAACCTTGAGTACTAATATTCATTTCAATAGTATCTACGGATGCATCCAAAATATCTTTTGAAATAAAGGCACTCAAATCAATATTTTCGATGTTCGGCACTTTACCTGACATCGGGGCAATAAGATCCCAACTAAGAACCGTTTGATAATCATAAGTTGCTTGAATGCCCACCGATAAATAGTCCATATTAGGTAAATAAGAAAGGTTATATTCCCCAGAATCACTCATCAGAATATCAAATAATACGAGGTAATCTATTTCGGGTAGTGGTAAATCAAACGATTTATTCAAATTTGAGTCGTTTTCGCTTGATACAGTAAAAAAATACGCATCATCAACATTAAGTAAGTCATAAAGTGATTCAAATCTGTAAGCAGAGACAGAATAGAAATCAACTGAATCATCGGAGAAACCATAAACATTATCTGATAGTTCTAATCCATAATTACTCAGATGATATTTACCATCAATTACAGTAGAGACTTGTGTTGTCGCCTCATCATTTGAAGTTATACTAACGGGAATACCTTTGAGGTTCGCTGAAGTAACAGACATAGTTGAAATATCCGGAATAGTAGCCGCAAATCCCTCATCAGGGTTAGTATAGCCAATAAAGGTTGATATTAATGGCCACGAACCTGCTGTTTTTTTACAAGCCAGCACTCCGCTGAAGTTTGTAGTACCTTCGATATTATCTACATTACCATCAATATACATACCTGAAATGCTTCCTTGACCAACATCGTTAGTTCTATCAGGAATATTAACGTCCAAATCAAATAGATCACACTGACAAGCATAAATACTATTCGTGTATTGGTAATGATTTCCCATATCAATAACAGGCTGATCAATAAATGTAGTGAGATAAATTGGTTTAATACCATTAACCTCATCTTCATCTCTCATCAGTATGGATAAGGTCTCATAAGTATTACTTGTTGTATAAGTTAATAATCCACTAGCATCTGGATAGATTATTTCTTTGTTTGAAAAATCACTGTTGTGAATGAGTAGTGCAGCATCGGTCGCTGCTGTTTCATTGCCACAGCTATCTTTGTATTTTGCCATTATCGACAATGTATTCGATGTTGTTGAATTAACATTCACTGAAGAATAGCTAGTGTCGCTGGGATCACTAGAGTCGCTAGAACCTCCACAACCAAATAACAAACTAACCAAAAATACCGAGAGAGATCTACAATACATCATAAGTCCTTTTATAGAGTAAGCTTTAGAAAAAGGATGATACTAGCATAGAACAAATAAATAAAAACAATATATTAACAAGTGATCAACTTTAAAATTTCCAATTAATTAATGATTTAGTTACTAAATTCGACGAGTAATCTAACGATAAAAATGAGCTTTCAATGAACTTTAAAGGATAACTCGAATGAAATTTAACAAGTGAATGGATATTACCGCGGAAGTGTTTTTACTGACATGATATATAATAGAATACCGCTCGAAACCATCATAAAAAAACATCAAAGACTTATATATTAAAAAGCCTTTGAGTTATTTTATCAAACGTTTGAAAGTTGAACTCTAAATAAATTGAGTACTTATGTGATCACTTTTTATTTAATCCACATTGGAGCTATCTAAAGTGATGTATTACTTCATAGGTAATATTTAACAAATCAACATGTTTAATCTTAATTTCTGCTCCTTTGAAATTAAATAGTATATGGGCATCTTTGGTATTTACGATTGAAAATTCTTGGCTCAGTGTTGCTCTAGCCATACTTCCAGAATATTCAGAATAATTAAAATTAATCTTTCCGTTTGATAAGCCTTTATAAGAAATAGTTTTTCGAAAGTAACCTCTTTCAGGCGTTCGACTATTATCACTAAAGATATTATAAGGAATATTTAACGAGTAAGTTTCGTCTCCAGTAAAACTACCCATTTCAAAATAACCATCTTTGTCTTCATCAAATAAACAAAATTTAACGAGGTCATCACGATACTTAGCATCATTATAACAAGCAGCATTGCCACCAGAACTACTCATACCTAGTACTGTAGTTCTACCTTTAGTCAGTCCTGGCTGTTCATCATTAATATATTGTATCTTTGAAAGTAAGCTCACAGACTGTGTTTTATTTTCTAAATAACTACCAGAGACTTTAGATAATAAGTTATCACCAATAACTACAGTAAATTCTTGGAGTAATTCTGGGCTATTCTTTTTAGCATTAACGACTTCAGCATCCGTAGATAAATTTTGATATTTAGGCATTGAAGAACAAGCTGTCAATATAATGGTACCTGTAAGCCAAAATGTAATACTTAAAAAAATTTTAATAATTTTATCCATCGATAATCCTTTCTAAATAATCATAAACTTACTAATAAGGTATAGTAAATAAAAGCTTTGCGTCAACTAATTGAAGTCATTATTCTGCTCTCTGCTACATTCATTTTATCGAATACTTTAAGAACAAGTAAAGCATACGTTATGGTGCATCTGGTCTTAAATAAGCAATATCGTCTTCATCATCAGCATGAAAGTCGTAACCACCATCAAAATCATCATTCAACTCATTAGCAACGGTTATAGGCAACTCTAATATTTCTTGTATATAAATAGAAATATTTTCTTGTTGACTAATTATTCCCTTTAATTCGACAAAATCTAATAAATTTATATCTCGTAAATAACCTTTCGTCAATAACGAAAGCTTCTCAATAAAGCTTGCAATACAGACCTCAACTTTCACGAGTATTAATTCTTTATCCGTATTCGTAAGGTACGTATTCAGTTGTTCATATAACGAACTGGTGAATACGGTTCTTTCTGAGTCAATCAATAATAATGCAATCGCGGTATTAAGGAACTTCTGCAATTCATACATTAACAATTCTTCATCATTATCAATCAGAAGTGTGTTTGCACAATAGTTCGCGGCAATACTTTTATAAACTTGTAAAAGTTTGGCACTTTTATAGCCTTCATCTGCTAATGCATTATGCATAAGCCTTATATCAGAAATATCGTTGGTTGCTAAAGCATAGCTACAAATGGAAATTTCTTCAAAGTATGAGGGAGATACCTTTTTTAACTGAGCATACTTCGCCCAACCGGCCCTAAAACAGTAAACAATTCCTTGATTTTTTATAATATCCTTTGCTTTATCTGTATCGTTATCACAAAGTTCTAATAACCCCAGGTTGCTCATGCCTAGAACAATTTCACAACCTTTTCTAATTTGATCTGCATAAATTATCGATAAATTATCTGAGGCTATTCTTAAAGACATATCGGTTAATTGTTGCTTTGTTTTATGCATAAATTCAGGTGTAAAATAACCTTCACTTTCTCCGTCTTTTAACACCAAAAGTAAAAACGGATGATTTCGTAATTCTGCAATTCTCATTTATGAATTCCAATCGATAAGTTTTCTAAAATAACGCGGTTTAATTAGCCGAATTAATACTGGGTTTGCCCTGCTTCGACCAATTAAAGTGGCGCGAACATATCGTCGGTATCCATTTCAACCGAAGTTACCCTTTGCTTATTGGCATTTTGTTTTAACGCATTTTCAATATTTTCGAGTGTTCCATTGCTGCTAACCGTCATCACTTCACGATAAGCTTCTTCGTTCAACGTTTTTATTTTCATTAGCAATTCTTCAATGCTGCCAGATGTCTGCTCTTCATCTTCCTCGATTTCAGAAAAATCATGTCCAACGAACGGTAACGATAGATATAAAAGACCGAAATCATCTTCAACAATCGCGTTCAATACTTCTAATTGTTTTTCTTCATCATCAGAAGACAGAAATATTTGTGTCAATAAACTATGTGCTTCTGTTTGTGCACAAAACACATGATCTTCGTCCATATTTTGCCAATATGATGGTTCAACATTTAAAAGCTGTTTAATTGAGTCTGCATCCATTAACCATGTTGCAATAGATGGAATAGTAGCGTCGTGCTCTCGTACGATCTTGGCTACTGTTAAAATATCCATTTCTGTTAACACCGCGAGCATAGTTTCATCGCCCTGTTCAGAGGCAATAGCTTCTAATGAGGTGCCCGCGCGTCTTCCACTATGTTGTGCTTGTTCAATGATGTCAGTAGCGAGAATTAATGCATTTTTTTTCAAGACAATTCCTTAAAATTTATATATTACTAATTATATTTATCGTTGTGATGATCCTAAAAATTCATAAAACATTTTGTTTTATCAAAATTAATAGTTCTCATCATAATCATTATCTTCATCATCAATTTGTGCATATTCATCTTCTTCAGCTTTCAAAGGTGTTGCATCATAGCGATTATAAAAGTGAATGAGCAAGATAGCTGTTTTTAAGTCTTCTTCTGCGTGAGTCATTATTTCGGTTATGCAAGTACGAGCATCCGCATGTACCGCAATAAAGGGCTTTACTTCACTCCAAGAAGGATTGGCAGAAAGTTCAATTTTTGAAAGGTTTTTACTATCAATTCTTACCTTGGTTGAAATAGCCATAGCTAATTGGTCAGCCATACCATGAAATATTAAAGGCATTTGCTTTAATTGTTCGAATAAGTTGGATAAATAATTTGACAATAAGTCAGGATTTTCAGGATCCGCCAATGAGTTCATATTTTCCAAATACATAGAAAAATCATCGGTCAAATAATCAGGTAATTTTGTTTCCGCTTGCATTCACAGTTTCCTAATGGGGAGATTAACTAAAGTTTAATTGAGATATTAATTCAGTGCTTAGCAGTATTTAGGATAAAGCACTTTGCCAAAAAGAGTCAGCAATTTCTCTCGGATCGGTTATAACGGTATAATTATTCTTTAGATATAATGAACGCTTTTTTGGAACAGAAATTACGTCATAAGCTTGTTGTATAAGCTGAAATTTGTCTTTAGCATCTCTGCTATCATTCCTATCAGGGTGATATTTATTCGCAAGTTTTCGATATGCTTTCTTAATTTCGGTGGTCGTAGCTCCCCTACTCACACCTAATTGTTCAAAATAATCCATAAATTTACAACTACCTTTAGCTAGACAACATAAAAACGAGTGTTGACACAATTAAGGTAATTTTACCTTCGCAATTACATAATTAACATCATTATGTTTGCTTATTTATCGCTTAACAGATCTGCAGTGTTTAAATCGAGCTATGATAAACAATAGAATTGAATTATTTCAAATTTGAATAATAAAAAAGCGTCATATAAATAATTATATGACGCTTTATTATAAATACTGTGTACCAAAAACAACAAGATATAGTGAAATATTAAGATTCACTTCCAATTATATTTTTCATCATAATTTTAGATACTTCAACCTTTCTTTATAGACAGCATTAACCAAGTCGATTTCTACACCTTCTTTTATTGAATCAATTAATGCAGTTATAACCGATTTTTTAAACGCACTGTTAAGAAAGAACTGTTTAATTTCTAAAATTTCTCTTTTACAAGCAATAGGAGCAAATTGAATAGCCTCAGTCGGTGTGCTTACTTTAGCAAACTCTGTACCTTTTCTTAATACACATGTCTCATACTTTAGTTTCATTTTATTAAAGCCGGGCGTACTAAAGAGTTTATTATGATTACCAAATTCTTGTCCATCTACAAAAGGTATAAAGAATAAAAATAAAGTTGTAAAAACGATAATTTTCATTTAGTTTCCTTGTTCAGTAATAGGCATAGTAAAATTCACTGGTTGTGATGGTCTACCTTCGAGTTTATCACGATCAATTGCAGTAATTTGATAACAATAGCTTTTGCCACTCTTAACACTTGAATCTAGATAAACATCATTTGAACTGTCAACAGTTGCCAATTTACGAACACTACTACATGAACTAGAGTTACTTCGATAGACTTGATAGCTATTAATATCGGTATTGTTGGAAGGTTGCCAAAAAACCATCAATCCTCCAATATCTTGTTCAATAGACAATCCTGAAATAATATTAGGAATAGCTTTAGTCTGAGCTTCAACTTCATCAGAGAGTGGCCCTATGACAGAAAATTTATTGTACGTAGCTACTTTATAAATGTAATTAGTACCGTCTTCTAAGTTAGTAAATAAACTTCCATCATCAGAATATCGTGTTTTGGATATACTAGAAATCTTTTCGATTTCCTCAAACTTACCCTTTTTATTATTTCGATATATTACATACCCTTCATCATCAGGATCATCAGTTGACTGCCAGGACAAAGTAACCATTTTAACTTGGTTACTCTGTGCAACGATACTACTTGGCGGTTCCGATAATGCTTTAGTAGTCCCTGAAACAATATTTGACGCCGGCATTTCTAAAAATTCATCAAAGGCGCTTAACTTATATTCATACTTAACACCTTCTTTCATTTTTTTGCGATCAAAATCTCTATATGAACTTTGTCTAGGTGATATGTCTTTCTTAATGAGTTGCCACTGGCTACTTGTTGCTTCTTTACGATAGAGTTTATAGCCTTTTATATGTTTAACTCTATTCCAAGTCAGATTAATTGTTCTAAGCATAAACTCTTTATCAACAATTAAGTTTATTGAAAGCGGACTAGCCACTCTTTGTATTGTAGAAAGTTTACTCACTAAGCCCTTTGTATCTGTGACTAAAATCCTATAAGACGTTTCGGCATATGCTTTGAGATCTTTATCTTGATAACTAGTACCATTTACATTTGCAATTTTTTTCCAACTTTCATTATTCCATTTGCGATATAAGCTGTAATTTTTTATATCTGGTTCTGAATTAGCTTCCCAAGTTAGGTTTATATCATCTTGCTGGGCCACTGCCTGAAAATTATTCACGGGCTTTGGTAAAGGTTTCGTTTCACCACTTACAGCAAAACTAACATTACCGGTACTACCGAATAAGTTTCTAGCTGCGATAGCATAAAAATATTTTTCACCATCTTTCAGTGGATTAGCGCCTAAGCCATCGACAAACTCACTTTTCATATATCCATCAACAAAAGCAATTTCAACAAGTAGATCGCCAGAGGACATTAAGCCAGTTTTACGGTATATGACATAACCACTGACATCTTTGTCATCACTTGCTTTCCAAGTCAGTTTTACGCTTTTGACCATATTAGATTCAAGCTGAAGGTTTTCTGGTGAGCTTGGAAGGTCTTTAGTTTGCACTAAGACATTGTTTGATTTGATGGTTTCAGTAAATTCATCAAACGCAGTAATGCTATATTGATATTGTTTGCCATCTTGTAGACCTTGAGTATCTATTGTAGACAATCGTGCGATATCAGAAGTTTCATACACTAATTGCCAATTCGTTTTATCTACTTCTTTTCTATAGAGTTTATAACCTTTACCTACTCTTGCTTGTGTCCACGACAACTCAGTTTTACGTAAAGATTTACCTTCTTTAGCTTTTAAAACTAAAGCCGGATGCGTTGTAACAGTCATTATATTAGATCGTTTACTTTCACCCAGTTCACTATAGGCAGAAACATATATTTGATAACCAGCATTAGCCACAAAATTTTTATTCAAAACTTGCGAATAATTCAATTGATTAGTTTTAGCGATTGAATGAACTTTCTTCCATTGTTGGTCATTTACCCTTTGATAAAAATTATAACCAACTACGCCTTTATTATTAAGCTGTGGTACCAAGTTAATTTTAATACCATGTAATAAATTTTCTGAACCTAAAATAATGGGTGGTAATAAATTATCATCGACTGCATTTCCAATTGCCTTAGCACTAACTATTTGTTTACCTTTGATCTCGTTTCCATTATCTAAAACTAAATCTAAGCGATAGAATAATTCGCCTTGCGCATTGTCTTGATACTGACTTTCTTCAACACTAGTTACAAATTCAAACAAGCCATCTTGTGACTCGCCACGGTAAACATTCGTATAAAAAACAGGTACTCCATCGTTAATAGTCCAGCTAAGAAAAACGCCGGAATCTTTAGCAATTGCTGAGATATTTTTAAAGTACTGAATTTCTTCTACAGTATTAGCTAAAGATGCGTTGGTTAAATTATCTTTAGCTGAGGTGAAAATTGCTGTTTTTATATCTTCAGCTAATGGTATTGCACGTTGTAATACATCACCACGCCCCGTATAACTTTCTTGCCACGTTTTAACAACTCGGCCACCAATAATATCAATCAAGTTAATATTAACTTTCATCGAGCTGCCTAATTTATCAACATCGCCAGTTAATATATAACTCACTCCCATTTCTTGGCCATACGCTATAACGAGATTAGTATCAGAGACTTGTGCCCCACCAATACGATGTAATACAGCTTCAATATCTCGTCGAGAAAGTACTGATATTTCCGAAGACTTTCCTATCTCGACTTCTAATGAGTAAAGTAAATCGGCATCAGCACCAATAGCATCCATACTTACGGGTCTTAAATTAAATAAAGCTATAGAGTTAACACTACCAGCTACAGCTAGTAGGTTAAAACAATAAAGCAAACTTAATAATACCAGTCTTTTTAGTAAAACATCCATACTTTCAAACCTATAGCTTATCTAAAAGCATGCTCATTTATAATTGTTTCTAAGTATTTATTAGATTGAGTAGTGATTGGCGAGTTAACTATAGATTTAAGTTTTTCATCAAATATTGCATCGACAAATTTTTCAATAGCATTCACGTTTTCCTTACGTCTCAAATATAACCCTTCTCCATCTTCAAAGTATTTTTTCTCTAGGTTACGTAATGGTTGTAATACGCCACGGGATAATTCTTCCACAACTTCAGATGCCATATGCTGTAATAATTCAGTATCCGTTGAAATTTCTAGTGGATCAAAAATAACATTAGCATCTTTAATTCCTTCATTAGAACTATCTTCAACGACTTTTTGACGTTTAATCGTTTCAACACGTACATTAGCACCTGTAGCAAAATCTACTATTTTAAAAGAGAGCTGAAAGAAACCAACTTTCTTCATATTAGTTACCCTATACTCTTTTTCTCCATACTTAGGGATCATAATTTTAGCTGATGGAGCCGATCGTAATTCTTCTTTTGAAGGCTTAGGATTCATTGCTTTCCAATTTAAATAATCAATATTATCTGAAATCTCTTCACCTACGCTATATCGAACTGTTTTAGAGCTAATCGACTCACTAGTGTCTACTTTGTAAAGAAGTACACTCCCCATAATAGCCGTATTAATACCGTACAAACGTCCCATTTCTTGTGCACTTGACTCTGAAACAACTCCGATTTGGCCTAGTTTCATTTCTTCTAAAATTGATTTCAAATTTTCACGTTCTAGAATAATAATATCTTTAGAAGCGCTATTAAATAAATTGGCAATTAAATTGTTTGCAACTAGGACACCAGCATCTTGACCATAAGAAGGACTTTTAAAGTCAAACACAGCTATTCGTTTTCGAATACGTAATGTAATATTGTCTTCAACTACCTTTATATTTTGAAATAAATCAGGGTAATAAGGGTTAAAAGTTTTTATCATATTCAATAAGTACCAAGCTGAGCCATATTTACGTTGCTCACTCAATTCTTCAGCTGTTACATCTATTTTATCAGTAAGAGATGCTTTTAATGCCAACATTGTCTTATTTTCTAAGCCATTATTAACGACTTCAGCTTCTTTATAACTTGCAATGCTTTTAGCTAAATAGCCGTCAACCATGAACTTTCGAGATTGAGATATTAAGGCTGAAGTCCATTTTTCTTTAGCTACTTTCATTTCTTCTATACAAAAAGCATTACTCGCATCATAACTAAGTACTTTTTGACAAGAGCCATAGACCGTAGCCCAATCTGATTTTAATCTTGCAGTTTGAGAAAGACTAATAAAGAACTCTTTATTATTCTTCTTGTTAGTTAATGATATTAGTTGATTTGCTTTAGGGTTATTACTATTAATGGTAATTGCCTTACGAGCAAATGCTAAAGTAGTAACAAAATCATTTACACGATAAGCTTCATTTGCTTTCTGTAAATAAAATCGACTACCTGAAATTTTAATTTTTTGGCTAAGTTGAGAACTATCTTCATAATTAGGAAAAAGTTGGGTTAATTTGCTAACCGCAAACTTGGCCTTAATCCATTCCTGACTGGCAATATTTGATTCAACGTTAGCATATAAAGCTTTTACTTTTACTTGCAGAGCTTCTTGCTTGTTAATAATTAAAGCTTCTGCGCCTGCATAAGAACGATGTCTAGATAAGATAGACTTTGCCTTACTTAATGTTTCATTAGCGCTATCAAGCTTAGCCTTATTTAATTTTTCGTCATTCAAGGTTTTATTCAATTTAGTAATTAACTGTACTACGGCTTTTTGACGTGCTTCTGCTAACATCGCCGCATACTGTTGATTTTCTGGATCTTTATTTACAGCCTGTTCTAGATAAGCTACTGCTTCAACATATTTATGTGAATTCATCAACTGCTGAGAAATATTGAACTCATTACTAGTTGCTTTTTTTTCAGTTGTGCCACAAGCGGATAAAACGCTTAATGCTACAGACAGAGCAAGTACTTTTTTATTTAACATCATTATTCCTAATTTATTCTTAATTTATTCTTAATGTAACATGATTAGCATTAACACTAATTAATTCGAGTTGATATTCTGATTTTAGAGGTCCGGCAAAAACTTCATCATACAATTGTTCTGGCCAACCTTTATATTTAAGTAAATACTGACTTTTTTCTTTAGAAAACTCTATTAACTCAACATCTAACAAACCTGAGACACTTTGTTTCAATGATCGAGAAAAAGATTTAGCTTGTTCAAAATTACTTAATTGACTTACATCTAAATAGATAGAACGAGCAATATATTGTTCTTCTTGCCAAAAATCTAGAATTTCATTTTTCAAACCTCGCCAAGCTTTACGAACTAATTTCGTAGACAATTGCTGTGCAACTTTTGCTACATTACTCCCAGCCTTAGACTCTTGCTGCGTAATGGTAGCGATAACTTGACCATCGTCAGTTCTAGTGACATTGGTGACCAGAGACAAACTATTAGAAGAAATACTTATACCTTGAAAGTCACTTTTATTAGTCAATAAATCAGCATTAATTTCTAAAATGAAACCTGTTTGTACTTTTTTTGAATTATCAAAAACCTCAAAACCATTTCGATTCAGTTTGGATATAAATAGTGACTTTAAAGTATTACCTAAACTAGCGTTGTTAGAGTTTATATCTAAAGTAATACGCGGTTTACGACTCCAGCCATTAACCTTTAAAATTTCTTTAATATCAACAAGTAACTCTTGTACATCAACATTGGCTTCAATTTCAACTTCATAAGCACCAAAGTCGTTAATTCCTTCTGCTAAGACGGTATAAGTAGAGATATTTCCAGATGAAGAGCTATAAATTTTGTCTTGGGCAATCACAAAGTCGGTAACTGTGGAGCGAGATTGAACGAAAGCCCCTGCTACTTGCTCTACTGCTGCACGTTTAGCATTGTTAAGCGCAATTGAACGAGTTTTAGCTTTCTTTCCTTCAATTATGTCACTAATACCTTTTGCAGTGACAACTTTAGCTTGAGAATTTACTGAAATGAATAATAGAATGAAAAAGGATACACACACCATTTTCCCGAAATGTATAGATTTTTGAAACATGATTTCCCTTGCGTTTGCAATTAATTTTTGAAGCATAATTTCCCTTGCGTATGCAATTAATGATCTCATGACTAAAGATTACACTAAAAGAATAGTGCAGTATTTAAAATAAAGTGTAATATTATTTATATAAAGATTACACTATTTTACATATTGTTCAATTATCGCATAATATTAATACTAACAAAAACATAATTATATTTTATGTTACAAAACTTAGCCAAGTTATAAAGGATACTTACTTTATGAGAAACGTCTCATTTCATCGCATTGCCCTGATATTATTGATCACTAATTTTACTCTTTTCCCTGTATATGCTGAAGATCAAAAAGGATTATTAACAGCGAAAGGATTTGGTACTGTAGATATAGAAAAAACCGTCAGTAATTTTCAAGCTAAAATGATGGCTAAACGTGCTGCATCACTTGATGCCCAAAGACAATTAGCAGAAATAGTACAAGGTATCCAAATCAGTGCTGGCACTTCAGTGGAAGACTTCGAAGTAACGAAAGATATTATAGCCACTAGAGTTAGAGGGTTAATAAAAGGCGCTTTTATTTTAAACGAGTCAGTAAAACCAGACGAGGGTACGTTTGTTGCAGAAGTTACATTAGCTATTTGTTCAACTAATGAGTCTGAAATTTGCAGTAAACGAGATTCAATTCAATTAATAAGTGAAAGTATCAGTGAAAAAAATTAGTTTCTCACTAACATTAATCAGCACTTTATTGCTGCTCAGTTCAAACCTTGTTGCAAAGAATCTGCAAGAGCAAAGTTTTGACGATATAGACCGTATGCTCGATCAACAATTTCAACAAAAAACCAACGAAATTGATAGTTTATACAATGCCTATAATGATGCTATAAATGATGCATTCAATGGTATAACCAAAAAAATCGAGGTCAAATGGCCGAGTAATGTCAAACTTCCTACTAAAAGTACCTGGGTTGGTTATAGCAAGAATTTACAAACCCGCTCAATCGTTGATTATCAAGCCGGAGAGCTTGTTATAGAAACATTGGTAACTGATAACGATTTAAGTAAAGCAAAACTTGAACTTGAAGCTATGGCAGAGCAACTTACTGCCCCCAGCACTGATTCAATAGAGAAATTAGATATTGTTGCGCAAGAAGTAAATAAAAACTTAAACAAAAAAGGCATAGAACCGGCAATAAAACCATTGAAAAATGATAATCTTTTAAAAGAATTACTCCCGAAGAAAGAATTACTAAAAGCTGCAACAGCAAATATTAATGAAGTAATATTGCCGACGATAGCCACTGCGTCTTCCATCGCGAATGTCCCCGTAATTCCTAGCATTCCAGCAATAATGCCTATTCCAAACATTGTCGCTAAAACTAAATTACTAAATCAAGATACCTTAGCTGCATCCGCTGAAACTACTATTGAAAATACAGAACCAACAATTAAATTAGACTTAGTAAAAACGGCTGAAGGCTCCTTATTAAAAATGACAGTTAAGTTTGTTAATAACTATCAAAAAGTTTTGTTGGCTAACAATTTTGATGACGTAAAAAAATTCTCTAAGCAATATGATGTCGATATTTCTGTGATTTTAGCCATAATTGAAACAGAATCTAGCTATAATCCAAGAGCAATTTCGCGGGTTCCTGCTTTTGGGTTAATGCAACTTGTACCAAAAACTGCTGGAATAGATGCCCATAATTATGTTCACGGACAAAAGAAAATATTGTCACCTGATTATTTGTTTGATGAAACGAATAACTTACAACTGGGTACTGCTTATTTCAAAATATTAAAAAGTCGATATTTACGAAAAATTGATGACCCTCAATCTCGCTTTTATTGTGCTGTATCGAGCTATAATACAGGTGTTGGGAATTTAGCTAAAACTTTTACGGGCAAAAAGAACTTATCCAAAGCAGCTAAGGTAATCAATACAATGACTTCAGAAGAAGTTTACCAATACTTACTGGAAAACTTACCTGCAGAAGAGACTAGAAATTATCTCAAAAAAATTGTAAAGCGTAGAGCTAAATATATACATTTCGATAACGAAACAAAGGGAATTTAATCATGGTAAAATATCTGATCGTAACTTCATTAATATCATTGATGCTTAGTAGCTTTTGCGTATCAGCTGAAGATGTCATCCAAGGAAGTGATACCGGCGGCATAAATTGGTCGAAAGGTACTATATTCGCCAGCGGTTATGGCGTCGCCTCTGATAATACACCAAACCGTAAAAAACGCTTAATGGCTCGAAGAGCTGCACAAGTTGATGCGTATAGAAATTTAGCGGAAATTATATCTGGCGTTCAAGTGAGTTCTGAAACCACCGTTTTAGATTTAGAAGCAACATCTGATATTATTCGCACTAAATTGAATGCCGTAATTAGAGGGGCATTGGTCACCAAAGACATTTACCAAAATGAAATAGCTCAAGTGGTGGTTGAAGTGAAAATGGATGGCTCCTTTATTGAGTCTATCTCTCAACATACTACCGGTAACAATAGCTCAATGCTCATAGAATCAGGCCCCGTAAATACTGAGCTCCCAAGTAAATATTATCTAGAGCAGTTGACCTCTTTATTTTCTCCGAATAACTGGCAATTAATGAGTAATGCACATGCTGCAACTCTGCCTGTCGCAGAAACGACAGTATCGTTATTACGAGAAATAAAAACGAAATTGGATAAACTTCCCAAAGAAGAACTTTTGAAATATGTTGAAGCTAAAATCGATAGTCTTCAAAATACTAGTAATTTTTCAGGTTTGTTAATTGATGCGCAAGGTATTGACCAGTTTGAGCTAGCCACTTTACCGAGAATACGGACGCAAAATGGTGAAATAATTTATCCTACAAAAGAAATGCTCAATAGTATTACCATCAGGAAGCGCCCTGTTTCATATGACCTTGATCTCAGAGATGCCATTAACAATAGACGTATTGGTTACACTCCTTATGTTGTGAAGGCTATCGGGACTTATAAATCAAAAAATTCAGATTTAGTCGTTGCTGATGATGTAGCATTATTTATTAAGAATAATTTAGACATTGCCAAAACGATGGATAAAGGTCGCGTAATGATCGTGGTGTCTCCATAAAATCCTTTTAGATGATTTTAGAAAGTATCATAGCCTCATTATGTTGATTAATGATAGTGTTATAAAATAGAAGCTTAAAAAGCAATTTTGGTTTTTGTTATCTGAGATAGTCGATGCTAAGAAGCGTTGATCAAAAAATAATTCCATACTATACCAATAATAAAGTAATACGGAATTTACATAAGCCTAAACACAAAGGAGAAGTGAGTGAACAGCATTAAGATTAAATTATTGTTTAGTGCAGTCATTGCAATAACGTTACTTACAAGCTGTTCTATCAGCACTAAGGGTACAATTGCCATTACTAGCCCGATAAGAACGTTAGAAAACATGACGTCAGGGGAACAAGATAAACTCAAAATAAGCGATATCCCCAAAGTCATAGCGATTGCTCAATTATCTAATAGTACTGAATCCATCGAAGCCTCATCAGTACTTAGAGAGATATTACAAAGTCATCTATCCAATAAAAACTTTCAACTCGTCCATACAAAAGAAGTGGACCTCAAAAATTCAGATAATAAATTAACTCCACAACAATTAGCACAAACTCTTGGAGTTGATGCAGTTGTAATTGGAGAAGTTATCGAATATGAAAGATTCTACGCCGGTATATATGCTCATATAAAATTAGGCGTTGATATTGAATTAATATCAAAAGACGGAAAAACCTTGTGGCAAAAAAAGGAAGTTATAACATCAAGAGCTGGTGGTGTTTCTACCACAATTTGGGGAATATTGCTAAATGCCGCTTTAGCTGCTCAACATCTTGAAGACAAAAATTTATTCGCCGCTGCTGATGAATTAGGTCGTTCTATAGCAGATGAATTTCCTGAACCTGCTGGTTTTATTGGCACAACTTTACCTACGATTGATATGGTAATTCACGATGGTGCAAACAAATGGTTAAAATATAATGACAACTTAACCGTTGGTATTAAAGGTCAAGCAGGTTTAAGGGCTGTATTAGATATCGAAGGTATTGGCTCATTTGACTTAAAAGAGCAAGAATCGGGTGTTTATAAAACAGATATTATTGTTGATAAACGTTGGAACGGTGAGCAAAAGGTCATCACAGGAAAATTAATAGATAACAGTGGTCAAATTACTCAAATGATTAGTACTACAGGCCTAGTAAATTTTGATAACTTAAAGCCGACTAATGTGAACCAATTAAAGGTAGATTTTGCAACGATTGATGAAATCAAACTTTCGTGGGCAAGCAATAATCAAGAACAAGTGAAGTATAAAATATTGATGACTTCACTCGATAGTAATTTAGCAGAAACAACAAATATCACAAAAGAAACCGATATTATTATTAAAGGTGATTTTGAGGCTTTTAAGACACTTGAGTTTACTGTTATTGCGCTAGACCAAGCGGAAAATGAAAGTGCTAAAACAGTAATTTCCACAAAGGTATACCCTATAAAACTGGCAACAACTACAACACTTAGTAGTACAATATCAGGTTCATATCAAGGTATTAATGTTTTAAGTAAAGACAATAGTCCTTACATCGTAGCCTCTAACACTATATTTACTGAAGGCTCTACCTTGATCATTGAACCAGAAGTTAAGGTTAAATTTAAACAAGGTGCGGGGATCACCGTACAGGGCTTAGCTTATTTATGGGGGAATACCAAACAATTGCCTAAGAGCATAGTTTTTGAAAGTGAATCTACTCAATCTCCTGCGAAAAAGTTCTTAACATTAGATAGTAGTAAAACTATTGAAATTAATGGTCTACACCTTAAAAATTCAGGTGTTGCTATTGAAATAAAATCAGGGGCACCACGTTTTAACTATTTATACTCTGATAACGCTAAGTACTCTGCATTAACTATTTATGGTCAGGCCAACGTAAAAATAAAAAACTGCCAATTAAATGGTAGCTCAACGAGTGCAATTGTATTATCTGGTCGCTCTCGTTTAGCACTAAATGATTGTAACTTTACCAATAATCAACCTTTTCATATTCAAAATTCTTCTGCATTTTCTGTTATAGCGAAAGATGTGATTTTTGATAAAAGCACTAAAATGCCAGTGCTAGGCAAATTAGAAACTAATTAGTAACTTAAACTTGAGATAATAAAATGAACAAAACCCTTAGCATTATCATTATCACCTTGTTTTCATTAACTGCATCGGCAGAAAATGGTCAGTACACCGAACTTGTTGGGACTAATGGTGAAATAAATTGGACTAAAGCTACAGTTTCAGCCATAGGTTATGGTATCGCTGGTGAAGGTAAAAAAGCCAACATAGCTCCTTACCTTGCATGTCGAGCAGCAAAAGTTGATGCCCAAAGAAATTTATTAGAATCGTATCAAGGTGTAAGAGTAACTGCGACCACATTGGTTAGTAATTACATGTTAACCAGTGACGAGATAAAATCTACAGTAGAAGGCACCGTCAGAGGCGCTATAATCAAAAGTAGAGATAACCGTATAGACGGTTCTTGTAAAGTCGTATTAGAAGCCCCACTGCGAGGTAAGATATCAAAGTCTATTTATCAAGATTTATATCAAGAAGAAGTATCCGCAAGTATTCTTCCAAACTTATGGTCTCTTTGGATCAGTACAGCTCATGCTGCTACATATCCGACCGTGTCTAATCAGCAAATTAGTGACCAATTAAGTCAACTTAATAAACGCATATCTGCTCTTGAGAAAGGTGTAAAACCAAAGAATATCAATAATGTTAAAACTCACGATATTTCTGGTATCATCATCGACGTAAGAGGAACAAATTTTACACCTTCACTTAACCCTAAGATCCGTAAAGCTGACGGTGATGTTCTTTACCCAAATATAGGTAATACTCAAGATATTATCGACAACGGTCAACTTGTCTCATTATTTTCTAATGATGTTACTTTTGCCATGGATCACCCTATGATTGGGGATACTCCTTTGTTGATAAAAGCGAAAAATACTTGGAAAAATTTACATACAGAAATAGCATTAGCCGATAATGATGCTAAAAAGCTTACCTACTTGATCAATAAAAATTTATTAAAAGATATTGGCGTAATTATTGTTTTATAATAACTGACTAATACTCAAGCCAATTCTTTTTTTAATCTGCGAAAACGAATAGCAAAAAGCACCGATAAAATGAAGTGACATTTCATTTTATCGGTGCTTTTTTAGTGATATCAATCAAAAATGGTCAGATTAACAGCCGCTTATACAGATCTCAATAGAATACTGGTCTCACTGTTAAGTACACCATCAATGGTTCTTACATCCCGCAGCACAAGATCAAACTCTAACAAACTTGATGTTATTATTTCTGCGACTAAATCCCACGTACCATTGGTTGTATGAAGTTTTTGAAGTTGTGGAATACCTCGCAACTTATCAATCACTTGCGTAGTAGACTTACCAGTCACTTCTATCATCATAATAGCCTTAACTACATCCGTTTCTAGCTCATCATGGGCTCGAATAGTAAAACCAAGAATAGCATTTGAATCTATGAGCCTATCTAACCTATTTTGCACAGTACCACGAGAGACGTGTAATAATTTTGCGAGTGTCGATATAGATGCTCTGGCATCAGTTCGTAACATTGCAATGAGTTCTTTATCAACTGAGTCATAAAGATAAACACGTTTCTTAATACCCTTTTCATTTGTCATATCGTGCTCCAAATTGTCATTTTGATAATATAATCGAACAATATGATAAGTATTTATCAAATATTTGCAACATATTGCCATTTTGTTTCCCATCTTCACCAGCTAATATATAGGTTAATTAAATAATACTTTATATAGTGTTATATTTTATTAGCCAATATTTTAGCGCTTACTTTAATAAATCCTAATAATAAAATTCACGAGAGAAGTTATGCCATTATTTCCACAAGCGCCAAATGCAGTCGTCATGATCCGTCCGCATCACTTTTTCCCAAACGAAGAAACGAAGCAAGACAACAGTTTTCAATCAAGAGAATCTATAGACAAGTCACAAGTTAAAGCACAAGCTTTTGAACAAGTTACTGCAGCAGGAAAAATGCTTGAAGCCGAAGGCATTGTTGTACATACTTTTGAAGATCAAGGACTCGATACACCTGATTCAGTATTTCCTAACAATTGGTTTTCAACCCACACCGGTGGTCAAATTGCTATTTATCCTATGTATGCCAAAAACCGCAGAAAGGAACGCCGAACCGATATTATAGAAATGCTGAAGAAACAATATCGTGTACAAGTTGTTTTTGATTATTCGGGTTTGGAATATGACGATATCTATCTAGAAGGTACTGGCGCCATGGTATTAGATCATATAGAACGTATCGCTTATGCTGCAAGTTCAAAAAGAAGTGACTCACATATACTTGAACGTTTTTGTGCTCACTTTAATTTTGAGCCCATGGTTTTTGATGCGAAAGATAAAGCGGGCATCTCTGTCTATCACACCAATGTTTTAATGTGCATTGGCAGTGATTTTGTTTTGGCTGGCTTTGAAATGATGACAAACGCTAAGCGCCGTACAGAAATCATTCAACGTTTTGAAAATGCAGGTAAACGCATTATTTATTTATCTGAGCAACAAATTAACGCCTTTTGCGGCAACGCACTAGAGTTGCAGGGGTCTTCAGGACGAATTTTGGCGCTTTCAGTTACGGCCTATAACGCATTAACAAAAGACCAAATAACTTTATTAGAAGAGACGGTGAAATTGGTGCCCCTTGATGTAACCGCAATTGAGCTGGCTGGCGGTTCAGTACGATGTATGTTGGCAGGTATTCATTTGTCAAAAAGGTAATGGGTTATTATCAATTGATCAGATAGCTATTAAACATATAATGTTAAAATTATATCGTTCTATAATGAAAATTCGAGAGTAGAAGGGAAATCAATGCTTAATGAAATTGTAAACTTTATTAATAACGTACTGTGGGGAAATGGCCAAATATTGATATATTTGTTACTTTTTGCCGGTTTTTGGTTTTCGTTTAAGCTTCGTTGGATTCAGATACTTCAATTCCGGTATATGTTCACAGTGATGAAAGGCAGTACCCAATCTGATCAATCGGGGATCAGTTCTTTTCAAGCCTTATGCACAGGATTGTCTGCTAGAGTTGGAACGGGCAATTTGGCCGGTGTCGCTATGGCAATTTCACTCGGTGGCAGTGGTGCAGTTTTCTGGATGTGGGTAATAGCATTACTTGGTATGGCTACTGGTTTTGCAGAAAGTGTCCTTGGACAGTTATATAAAGTACGAGACGAACATAAAGAGTTCAGAGGAGGCCCTGCTTACTATATTCGGTCTGGGCTTAATAAACCTTGGCTTGCTATCCTTTTTTCACTTTGCCTATTTCTAGGTTACGGATTAACTTTTAGTGCCATGCAGGCGAATACTATCGCGGATGCTTTAAACAATACGTTTACC
>Ga0209396_1000719_pt1 | contig 38268 bp, 31 predicted proteins | sample GOMGulsemesocosm_6_FD_184638 | JGI IMG/M metagenome (GOLD analysis project Ga0209396, IMG submission 184638) | Methane-oxidizing microbial communities from mesocosms in the Gulf of Mexico - GOM8C Gulf of Mexico (SPAdes) (version 2) | ecosystem: Environmental > Aquatic > Marine > Cold seeps...
CTGTAGACGGAAGATGGGTTTTCATTAACGAAAACAACACGCCTCGTATTGCACGTATTAGTTTAGAAACTTTTGAAACAGAAGAAATTATTGAAATTCCTAATTCAGCAGGTAATCATAGTTCATCTTATGTTACAGAAAATTCTGAATATGTAGTCGCAGGAACACGTTTTGCGGTACCTTTTCCTCAAAGAGATATGCCTATTTCAGAAATGAAAGGAAACTTTAAAGGAGCCTTAACTTTCTTAAGTGTAGACCCGGAAAAAGGAGATATGGATATTGCTTTTCAAATAAAAATGCCAGGTTTTAATTATGACAAAGCCCATCCTGGACGTAACGCATCTAGCGATTGGTTTTTCTTTACTACCTACAATACAGAGGAAGCAAATACGTTAATGGAAGTTAATTCTTCTCAGAATGACAAAGATTTTATAGCTGCTGTTAATTGGAAAAAAGTAGAAGAATATGTTGCTAATGGTGGAGGAACAAAAGAACCTGCAAGATATGCACATAACAAATGGCATGAAGAAAAACACATGGCTATTTCTGAAATGAAAGATGAAGTTTTGGTTGTTGACCCAAGAGATGTACCAGGAGCTTTTTATTTCTTACCTACTGCTAAATCACCTCACGGATGTGATGTAGATCCAACTGGTGAATATATTGTTGGTAGTGGTAAATTAGCTGCTGCAATGACAATTCATTCATACTCAAAAATGGTTAAAGCTATTGAAAACAAAGATTTTGCTGGAGATGCTTATGGAATTCCAATTATTAATTTTGAAGCAGTTAATTACGGAGTACTAAATCAACCTGGATTAGGGCCATTACATACTGAATTTGATTCTAGAGGTAATGCATATACTACGTTCTTTATTTCTTCTGAAGTTGTAAAATGGAATGTTAAAGATTTAACTGTTCTTGATAGACATCCAGTATACTACTCAGTAGGTCACTTAATGATCCCTGGAGGAAACTCAAGAACACCTGATGATAAATATTTAGTTGCGATGAACAAAATTACTAAAGACCGTTACTTACCAACAGGTCCTGAAGTTTGTCAATCAGCTCAATTATTTGATATCTCTGGAGACAAAATGGATCTTTTATTGGATTTCCCTACCATAGGAGAGCCTCACTACGCTGCCGGTATCGCCGCAGAGAAAATTAAAGCGAAGTCTAAGAAGATATTCAGACTAGAAGATAATGAGCATCCTTATGCTGTTAAAAATGAAGCAGAAACAAAAGTAGTGCGTGAAGGAAATAATGTTCATGTCTACATGTCTATGATTCGTTCACATTTCTCGCCTGATAATATTGAAGGTGTAAAAGTTGGTGATAAAGTGTACTTTCATGTTACTAACTTAGAGCAAGATTATGACGTACCACATGGTATTGCAATGATTGGTGCGCAAACATCAGAATTGTTAATTATGCCTGGTCGTACTACAACATTTACTTGGGAGCCTAAACAAGTAGGTGTATGGCCTTTCTATTGTACAGATTTCTGTTCAGCATTACATCAAGAAATGCAAGGATACGTTCGTGTTTCCGCTAAAGGATCTAACGTACCCTTAAAATATACTTTAGATGACGAAGTACCTGGAGAAGACGATTTTTAGAGTAAAAAATAATTAAATAAAAAAACGGGCAGGTAATTATTCTGCCCGTTTTTTTATTTCAAACTTTAAAGCAAAACACTCTCTTAAGGTGATAAAAGTCACCTAATTACACCTTGTTAATTCGTAAATTTACATATATAATACATACACTCAATTGCTATGAAAAAATCTAAAATTTTAATGATCGTTGGATCATTTCTGTTACTTGGATTATTTGTTTTTCCTTTATGGAATATAACCTTAGAAGCACCACAATACCCTATACCTTTAGGAATGGATATTCATATTGATAAATTTGTTGGAGCAAATGATGAGTTTGATATAAAAAACATCAACTTAATGAACCATTATGTTGGTATGAAATATATTCCAGAACAAATCCCTGAGTTTAAAATTTTCCCAGCTGTAATCGGGTTCATGATGCTGTTAGGGATTGTAATAGGGTTTAAAGGGAACTATAAATTCTTTTTAGCTTGGTTTGTTTTAATGACTATTTTAGGAATAGCTGGGATGTGTGATTTTTATATATGGGAATATGATTATGGACATGATTTAGACCCTAATGCAATAATGAAATTCACAAACCCGGATGGATCAGTAATGGGGTTCCAACCGCCATTATGGGGTTCTAAAAAAATTTTAAATTTCGTAGCTCACTCATACCCAAGAGCCGGCGCAGTATTTATGTTTATAGGAATGTCCTTTACGCTTTTAGCTTTTGGATTGGGCTATAAAGAAACCAACAAAAATATTATCTTTAGTTAGAAGACACTTAAACATACCCATTTTTAAAATAAATTTATACAGATGAAATTAAATATATATACATTTTTTATAGCGCTATTTATTTTAAACTCTTGTAGCGTTGAGCCAAAAAAAATTCAGTACGGAAAAGATCATTGTCATTATTGTGATATGACAGTAGTTGACAAAACTCATGCATCTGAATATGTAACAAAAAAAGGAAAAGCCTATACTTTTGATGCTATTGAATGCTTGGTTAATGACCTTAACGAAAATAAAAATGAGGATATGATGTCTTTTATTTTAGTAGCGAATTACTCTAATCCTGGAGAACTAATAGCTGCTACACAAGCTACTTATTTAATTAGCAAAAGTATCAAAAGCCCAATGGGAGCAAATCTTTCTGCTTTTAAATTGAAAGAAAAAGCTACAGAATACCTTAATAAAGGTAATGGGGAATTATATAATTGGGAGCAACTCAAAACTAAATTTTCTAAATAACAGATGAGGTACTTTTTATTCTTTTTTTTATTCTTCACCATAAATCTACAAGCAAATACAATTGAAATATGTGCTACTTGTAAGGTGCAGTCAATCAAAAAAGCAGTGTTTTTAGCTAAAGCTGGCGATACAATTCTTATTAAAAAAGGTCTTTATAAAGAGACCAATATTAACATCAATAAATCTATACATGTCATAGGGGAAAATTATCCCGTTATAGATGCGAATAATAAAGCTGAAAGCGTATTAATAATCACCGCGGATAATTTTAGTATACAAGGGTTAAAGTTTAAAAACATCGGTATAAGTTACACCAAGGAAATCGCAGCAATTTTACTATCAAAATCTAGAAATTTTACTGTAAGAGACAACCTTATTGAAAATTCTTTTTATGGGTTTATCATTCAAGACTGTAGGTATGGTTTATTCCAAAACAACACAGTTACCGGAAATGCTAAAAACGAGGCATCCTCAGGAAACGGATTTCATGTATGGAAAAGTAAACGTATCAGAATTGAAAATAACAGGGTTTACAAAATGAGGGATGGTATTTACTTAGAGTTTGTAAATAAGAGTTTTATCTCCAATAACATCAGTAAAAATAATGTTCGATATGGATTACACTTTATGTTTTCTAATCACAATGAGTACCATCATAATGAGTTTAACAACAATGGGGCTGGAGTAGCAGTAATGTTTTCAAAATTCATTAAAATGCACCATAATACGTTTCATTTTAACTGGGGAGCAGCCTCATACGGCTTATTGTTAAAAGAAATTTATGATGCTGAGATTAACGATAATTATTTTGAACAAAACACTGTGGGTATAAATATAGATGGGTGTAACCGAATTAATTATAAAAACAATCATTTTGTAAGAAACGGATGGGCGTTACGTTTTACTGGAGGTTGCTATACAAACGTCTTTCAGTTTAATAATTTTATGCATAATTCATTCGATTTATCTTATAACAGCAGGCTAAATGACAATAAATTCGAAGCGAATTACTGGAGCGAATACACGGGTTATGATCTTGATAAAAATGGAATTGGTGATGTGCCACACAGACCCGTAAAATTGTTCTCGTACATTGTTAATAAAACTCCAGAAACATTAATACTTTTAAGAAGTCTGTTTGTAGATATCATAAATTTTTCTGAAAAAGTATCTCCAGTTTTTACCCCAGACAATTTAATTGATTCAAAACCATTATTAAAGCCGGTAAACCCAGTTAAAAATTAGGCCATGAAAAAACAAATATTAAATGATCGAAATAAATAATCTACATAAAAAATTTGGAAAATTAACCGTTTTAGATGGCTTAGACCTAGAGATCTCTAAAGGCGGTATTTTTGCTGTTTTGGGGCCAAATGGCTCAGGAAAAACCACGCTATTAAAATGTTTATTAGGTATGGTAATCCCCAACAAAGGGACTATTTCATATAACAATGAAAATGTATTAAAAAAGTGGGAATACAGAAATAACCTTAATTACTTGCCACAGATAGCTAATTTTCCAGCCAACTTATCAGTCATTGAATTGATAAAAATGGTTAAAAATTTACGGCCAAAAGAATCAAACGAGCAAGAATTGATTGACTTATTTGACTTAAATCCTTTTTTAAATAAAAAGTTAGGAAACTTATCTGGAGGAACAAAACAGAAAGTTAATCTGGTGCTTACGTTTATGTTTGATAGTGATTTAATAATTCTTGACGAACCTACAACTGGTCTAGACCCTATAGCTCTTATTCATTTAAAAGAATTAATTGAAAAAGAAAAAGCCAAAGGAAAAACCATTCTTATCACTACTCATATTATGAGTTTTGTTGATGAAATGGCGGATGAAATTGTCTTTCTGCTAGACGGAAAAATATATTTTAAAGGCAGTGTTGAAGCATTAAAGACACAAACAAACAATACTAATCTAGAACATGCTATTGCCCACTTAATATCTAAACAACATGCTTAAAATACTAAAATATAGTTTCTTCGATTTAATGAGAAGTAGGTGGAGTTATGTGTACTTTATGTTCTACTTAGTGTTAGGGTTTGTGCTACTTTTTCTAAATAATGACATTGATAAAGCTATCATAACATTAATGAATATTATTATTGTGCTTACACCTTTAATTGCAACAATTTTTGGAGTAATGTATTATTATAACTCTAGAGAATTTACAGAGTTATTATTGGCACAACCTATTAAAAGAAGTACCATTTTTATGGGACAATATTTAGGTATAGCAATTTCACTAACCCTAAGCTTAGCTTTGGGGCTAGGAATACCATTTTTATTATATGGCCTTTCTGTATCAATAGCTATTTTTAATTTCTCCTTATTACTCTTAGTTGGAGCATTTCTGAATTTTATTTTCGTTGCTTTGGCCTACAATATTGCATTGTCTACCGAGAACAAAATAAAAGGATTTGGATATGCTATTTTAATGTGGCTCTTCTTAGCTGTTATTTATGATGGAGTATTTCTAATTTCATTAGTGTATTTTAATGACTATCCTTTGGATAATTTTTCATTAATAGCTACCATGTTTAACCCTATAGATCTATCAAGAATTTTAATTTTATTAAAACTAGACATCTCTGCTTTATTAGGATATACTGGAGCTGTTTTTCAACAGTTTTTTGGTACAAATATTGGAATGATATCTTCAATAGGCGTCTTATCACTTTGGGCAATCCTACCTGTGTTGATCATCATAAGAAAGTCTAATAAAAAAGATTTTTAAGAAGGTTTTTATATGACTAAAATCATATAAAAAACATAGATTACATAGCACCTTTGTCATGATGATTATAACTAATAAACATTTATTCAACACTATCTTTTTAGCATTTATATTATTCACTTATAATATAAACAATGTTGTTATTGCTATTGATTTTAAGAAGAGTATTTTTTCTTAAACCACACTTTTTGCCACTCTCTTTTTAATATTAAGAACGAAACAGACGCTATATATGTTTCTTGTTCATCTTTAGGTAACTCAATTATTTTATGTTCTGATAAGTCAATCCTGTATAATAAATTTAATAATGAATCAAATTCATTATTTACTAATTCGGATATAATTACACCTAGTTTTTGTTTTAACAAATCAGGATTACAATTTTCCTCAAGATCATATTCCAAATTAGCTAACATAAAATCTTTATTCAATTGACGAATTAATGCTACATATAAATCTTGATCAACAGCATTAACCAATAGTTCGCTTATTTGTGTGTTTTCAATATTCAACCTTAAATTGTTCTAAACATTAAACTTTCACCGAAGTCTTTTAACACTTGTTTTTTGTCATCAGAAACAGAGATTGAATCCAATACTTCTAAAGCTTGTTCAGTATAATTTTTAATAGCGTCCTTTGTTAATTCAGAAGCACCACTTCTATCAAAAACTTCTTTTGCAAATATGATTTTAGTAGTATTGCTAACCTCGTTTTTATTAGCGAACATTGCTACTAGTTTTTCTCTATCATCTGTACTCCCGTTTTCTATAGCCTTAAGATATAAGAAGGTTTTTTTATTCTCTATAATATCACCTCCTACTTGTTTTCCAAAAGTTTCAGGATCACCAAAAGCATCTAAATAATCATCTTGCAATTGAAATGCAATACCTAATAACCGTCCAAAATCATATATCTTTTCCGTATCAGCCTCAGATGCATCCGCAACTAAAGCCCCCATTTTCATAGCTGCACCAACTAAAACTGCCGTTTTATACTCAATCATTTTTAAATATTCAGCTTCAGTTACGTCATTTCGTACTTCAAAATCAACATCATACTGTTGTCCTTCACAAACCTCTAAAGCCGTTTTACTAAATATTTGAGCTAATCCTCTAAATGTATCGTTCTCATAACTTTCAAAAAGTTGATAAGCTTGAATCAACATAGCATCACCAGAAAGTATCCCTGTGTTTAAATTCCATTTTTCATGAACTGTCTCCTCACCTCTTCTTAATGGCGCATCATCCATGATATCATCATGCACTAAAGAAAAATTATGAAAAACCTCAACTGCTAATGCCGCATTTAATGCTTCTTTATGATTAACACCGAAAATTTCAGCTGTCATTAAAGTTAAGACAGGTCGCAAACGCTTCCCTCCTAACTTTAAGATATACGTAATTGGTCCGTATAAACTCTCTGGTTTTTTAGTTTGAATTTTCTCTTGTAAATAAGAAGTAAAAACGTCCCTATAAGAATCAATTGATAACATTAAATCTGAATTTTAAGCAAAAATACATTAATAAGTACTAATCCTAAAACAATAACATCTGTAAAATTAAAAGGCATATCAATAATCCAAAACTAAAAAATCATAAATGTTAAAAATTTACTAAAACTATGGAAACTTTTAATGTTTCTAAAGTTTCTTACCCTATCTTTGTACTCGAATATACACATAATATGAGAGAAAAAATATTATATACCGCAGGAAACATGTTCTTAAACTATGGGTTTAAAAGTGTTACGATGGACGATATAGCTAGTGAAATTGGAATTTCTAAGAAAACAATTTATAAGTACTTTCAAAATAAAGTAGAGCTAGTTGATGCTAGTACAGATGTTGTTCAAAAAACGATTGACGCAGCTATAAATGAAATAATGTTATTAAAATTGAATGCAATTGAGGAAAATTTTGCAATAAAAAAAGTTTTTCAAAATATGTTTAAAAAAGCTAAAACATCACCAATGTTTCAGTTAAAAAAATATTACCCAGAGACATTTTCAAAATTAATGGAACATGAAATTTGTTCGTTTAGTGAATGTGTTATGAAAAATTTAGAAAATGGGATCAATGAAAAATTATACAGAGATAATATTGATAAGGAAACAACGATGAAATTTTATTTTTTACTGATTTTTGGATCTCATGAAAATGAAACTTTTAGTAAAAAAATGGATGATATAATTAAAACTGAAATGCAAATATTAGAATACCACACAAGAGCAATAGCAACAATGTACGGAATTAGTGTATTAGAGCAAGAATTAATTAACTACAAAAACAAACTATCATAAATCATGACAAACAAACTAGTATTTTTATTTAGTTTACTGTTATCATTACAAATAACAGCACAAGAAGAAACACTTAATCTATCATTACAAGAAGCTATAGATTATGCAATTAAAAACAATACTTCAGCAAAAAATGCAACATTAGATATTGCAGCAGCAAAAAAACAAAAATGGGAAACCACAGCTATTGGATTACCTCAAATTAGCGCCAAAATTGATTATAACAATTGGTTGAAACAGCAAGTTAGCTTAATCGATATTAATGGTGACGGTATTGAAGATGAACTTGTATTTGGAACAAGTCAAACTGTAAATGCCACAGCTACATTGAATCAGTTGTTATTTGACGGTTCTTATTTAGTTGGGCTACAATCTGCCAAAGTCTTCTTAGAAATTTCAAAAAACGCTAAAGAGAAAACGGATTTAGAGGTTAGAAAAGCAACAATAAACGCTTATGGAAACGTATTACTATCTCAAGAAAGCATCTCTATTTATGAAAGTAACATCACAGTCCTTAAAAACAATCTTCGTGAAACCAAAGCTATTTTTGAAAATGGTTTAACTGAAGAGGAAAACGTTGAACAATTACAAATCACTTTGAAACAAGTAGAAAGCGGATATAAAAATTCACTTCGTTTAAATAGTATTGCTTATCAAATGTTAAATATAACTTTAGGGATAGGTTTGAATTCAAAAATAACCTTAACAGAAACCTTAGAGGTATTAGCCTTAAAAAACGTAGATTTAGAGTTGTTAAATGCTTCTGACGAAATTAAAAGCTCTATTGACTACAAAATAGCAGCTAATGACAAGCGCTCAAAAGAGTTATTATTGAAACTCGAAAAAACAAAAGCCTTACCAAGTTTGTCCGCATTTATAAATGGTGGTTACGCAGGGAACAATGAACAATTTGACTTTTTAAACAAAGAGCAACAATGGTTTGGTTCCTCGCTTATCGGTATTAGCTTAAACGTCCCTATTTTTAGTTCAGGACAACGATCAGCAAAAACCCAACGCGCAAAAATAAACTTAGAAAAAGCAGAAAATAACTTATCGGAAACAGAAAAGCAATTACAATTTCAAGTTGCCTCTGCTAAAAGTAATTATCAGTATGCAATCGAACAATTTAACACCTCTAAAGAGAGTTTAACATTAGCTGAACGAATTGAACAAAAAAATCAAACTAAATTTTTTGAAGGAATCACAACTAGTTTCGATCTTAGACAAGCACAACAACAATTATACAGTACTCAACAAGAATATTTACAAGCAATGCTAGAAGTAATCAATAATAAAGTTACTCTAGAAACATTATTGAATAAAACTAATTAATCAATTTACAAATGAAATATATATATATACTAGTAATCGGATCGTTTCTTATTTTATCATGTGGAGGAAACAAAGAAATAACTATTGAAGATGTAATTGCCTCTGGTAACCTAGAAGAGATAAGAGCACGAAGAACTGAAGTTGTTGCAAAACAACAAGTATTAAACGATGCAATAAAAAAGCTAGATTTAAAAATAGCAACTTTAGATCTTACCAAAAAACTTCCTCTAATAACAGCTATTAAAATTGAGGAACGTATTTTTAATCATTACTTAGAATTACAGGGTAATGTAAACACTAAAAACCTTTTAGTAATCTACCCAGAATACTCAGGAATTCTTTCGAAAGTATATGTAAAAGAAGGTCAAAAAGTAAAGAAAGGGCAAATTTTAGCAAAGATTGATGATGCTGGTATGAGCCAACAAGTAGCTCAATTGCAAATTCAATCAGACTTAGCAAAAACCACATTTGAACGTCAAAAGAGATTATGGGATCAAAAAATAGGTTCAGAAATTCAGTATTTACAAGCAAAATCAAGTTATGAGTCTCAACTAAAAGCGGTAAATCAGGCGCAAAGTCAGTTAGCAAAAACAGTTGTTCGAGCTCCTTTTTCAGGAACTATTGACGATGTAATCACTGAACAAGGGAGTGTTGTAGCACCTGGACAATCACAATTGATGCGTATCGTCAACTTAGATGATATGTATATTGAAACTAATGTTCCTGAAAATTATATTTCAAACGTTACTAAAAACAAAAATGTTGAAGTAGAATTTCCAGTACTTAACAAAACAATAAATGCAAAAGTTAGGCAAGCAGGTGATTTTATCAACCCTGCAAACAGAACATTTAAAGTTGAAATTGCAATCCCTAATAAGGATAAAAGCATCAAACCTAACCTTACTGCAAAACTTAAGATAAATGATTATACAAACAAACAAGCGTTATTACTACCACAAAGTATAATTTCAGAAAATGCCGAAGGACAACAATATGTGTATGTAATTACAGAGAAAAAAAGTAATCAAGAAGCTATTGCTAAAAAAGTAATTATTGAAACAGGAAAAACACAAGGCGATGTTATTGAAATCTTAAAAGGAATCAATAACGGTGATGAAATCATCAACGAAGGTGCTAGAAATGTAAAACATGGTCAAACTGTGAAAATCATAACATTATAATTATGTCGAAACAAAAAAAGAATACCGATAAAGAATTCGGACTATCTTCTTGGGCTATAAATAATAAAACGACCATCTATGTGATGATTTCGTTAATATTATTCTTAGGTATCTCTGCTTATTTCAGTATGCCGAGAGAAAATTTCCCAGAAATTAAAGAGACTAAAATTTATGTCAGTTCTGTATACCCAGGAAACACTGCTGAGGATATTGAAAAATTAATTACTAATCCGCTTGAAGACAAGCTAAAAACGGTAAGTAACTTAGTCAAACTTACATCTACTTCTCAAGAAGATGTGTCAATGGTAATAATTGAATTTGACGAAAATCTTACCGTAGCAGAGGCTAAACAAAAGGTAAAAGATAAAATTGACACGGAGACTTCTGGCGAAGATTGGCCAAGTTTTAACGGCGCAAAGGTAGAGCCTAACGTTTTTGACTTAAGTATGTCAGAAGAAATGCCAATTTTAAACATTAATATTTCAGGTGATTATACTGTAGAAAGGTTAAAAGAATTTGGTGTTTATTTAGAACGAAAAATAGAGGGCTTACAAGAAATCAAACAAGTAGATATTAGAGGGGCTCAAGATAAAGAAGTTGAGGTTGCTGTAGACATATACAAAATGATGGCTGCTAAAGTTAGCTTTGACGATGTCAAAAACGCCATCGGAAACGGAAACGTAACCATGTCTGCAGGTAACCTAGTGTCAAGCGGACAGAGACGTACTATTAGGATTATTGGAGAAATTGAAAAACCAAAAGATTTAGAAAATTTTGTTGTAAAATCTGAACACAACAATCCAATTTACCTAAAAGACATTGCAAAAGTTACTTTTAAGGATAAAGAAAGAACAACCTATGCTCGTGAATTTGGTAAACGAGTAGTAATGCTTGATGTTAAAAAACGATCAGGGAAAAATATGGTTACTGCTGCTGAGCAAGTACATCAAATTGTTCAAGATGCTAAAGAAAATGTTTTTCCTAGCAACTTAAAAATTACTATTACTAATGATCAATCATCCAAAACTATTGGTCAGGTAGATGATTTAGTAAACAATATCATCTTCGGTATTATACTGGTAGTTGGTGTATTAATGTTCTTTTTAGGATTTAAGAATGCATTATTTGTTGGTTTTGCAATTCCAATGTCAATGTTTATGTCCCTAATGATTTTAGGCGCTTTAGGATATACGATGAACACGATGATTTTATTTGGGTTAATCATGGGGTTAGGGATGTTAGTAGATAACGGTATTGTTGTTGTTGAAAATGTATATCGACTAATGGATGAAGAAGGTATGAGTAGGGTTCAAGCAGCAAAAAAAGGAATTGGAGAAATTGCATTCCCTATTATAATTTCAACTGCTACAACAGTTGCTGCATTTATCCCATTAGGTTTATGGCCGGGAGTTATGGGACAATTCATGAAATATTTCCCAATAACCCTTTCTGCAGTTTTAGGATCATCACTATTTGTTGCTATTTTCTTTAATTCAGTTATGGTATCTCAGTTTATGAAAACTGAAGATAAAGAAATGCCAATAAAAAAATTAATTACAATTTCAAGTATTGTAGCTGGAATAGGAGCTTTAATTTTGATTTTCGGAGGAGAGTATAGAGCCCTAGGAAGTATCATGATTTTTACTGCTATTATGTTATGGGTATATCGTTTTATTTTACGTAAAATGGCAAATCATTTCCAGGCAAAAATATTAACACGTTGGGAGCGTTTCTATGAAAAAGTATTACGAGGTGCATTAAAAGGAAAAAGACCTTACGCAATAGTAATTGGTACTTTTGTATTGCTTTTCCTAGCTTTTATGGGCTTTGGAGCCTCAGTAGCTAGTCAACGAACTAAAATTGAATTTTTCCCAGACAATAAGCCAAATCAAATTATTGTTTATATAGAATACCCAGAAGGGACAGCTATTGAAAAAACCAATGCTATTACAAAAGAAATTGAGCAGCGTGTTTATACGGTAATTAATGACCCTCAATATGTGGATGGTGATCATAATTTCCTAGTAGAATCTGCAGTTGCTCAAGTTGGTGACGGAGCGGGTAACCCACAAACTGATGGAGGATCAACAGCAGAAATGCCTCACAAAGGAAAAATTACTGCTTCCATGCGTGAATACAAATTCAGAAAAGGGGAAGACAGTGAAGTTTTAAGGCAAAAAATACAAACAGCTTTAAACGGAATATATCCTGGTGTTTTAATATCTGTAGAAAAAGATGCTAACGGACCACCTGCAGGAGCTCCAATTAATATTGAAATTGAAGGCCCTGATTATTCAGAATTAATTGTTACAGCTGAACGCATGCGTGACTTTATTAATTCTAAGAACATTGCAGGTATTGACGAATTAAAAATTGATGTAAACAAGTCTAAGCCATCGATGCAAGTTGAAGTTGACAGAAAAAAAGCTGGTGAATTAGGTGTAAATACTGGGCAAGTAGGACAACAATTACGTAATTCTATTTTCGGAGCTAAAGCAGGAACTTACAAAGAAGCAGGTGAAGATTATGATATATATGTTCGTTTTAACAAAGACAATAAATATAACACAAGTGCTCTTTTCAATCAGAAAATAACCTTTAGAGATATGGCCTCTGGGCAAATAAAAGAGGTTCCAGTATCTGTATTAGCGAAACAAAAAAATAAATCTGGTTTTAGTGCTATTAAACATAAAAATACCAAACGAGTTGTTACTGTGTATTCAGCTTTAGCTCCAGGATTTACTGACCCTGCGATTATTGTTTCAAATATTCAAGAAGAAATGAAAAATTTCTCTGATCTATCTAGTCAAATAAAAATTGATTATACAGGTCAAATTGAAGAACAAAATAAACAGATGACCTTTTTAATGGGAGCATTTTTTACTGGACTTGGATTAATTTTCTTAATTCTTATATTCCAATTCAACTCGATTTCAAAACCAGCAATCATCATGCTAGCTATATTTTTGAGTTTAATTGGTGTATTTGGGGGTATTGTAATTACCGGAAGCGCTTTTGTTATTATGATGACAATGATGGGAATTATTTCCCTTGCAGGTATTGTTGTAAATAATGGTGTTGTACTCTTGGATTATACCCAACTATTGATTGACAGAAAACGTGAAGAATTACAATTAGCAGATGAAGTATATTTAGATCATAATAATTTACATGAAAGTATTGTATTAGCTGGTAAAGCACGTTTACGTCCGGTATTACTAACTGCAATAACAACTATATTAGGTTTAATACCACTAGCGATAGGATTAAACATTAACTTTTATACGCTATTTAGTGAGTTTGATGCTAATATTTATTTCGGAGGAGATAATGTAATTTTCTGGGGACCATTAGCATGGACTGTAATTTACGGATTATTTATAGCTACATTCCTTACTTTAATTGTAGTTCCTATATTATTCTATTTAGTACAGAGATTAAAAGTTCGTATCTCTAAAAGAGGGTAAATACAACTTACTTAACTTTTATTATTTCAAAAGCATCGATATTTATCGATGCTTTTTTAGTTAATCTTCTTAAATTTGCGCCTTTAGTAGTTCAATTTTATTTAAAACAGTTACAATGTACAGAAGTCATACAAATGGTGAATTAAGAGCATCACACATAAATACCGAAGTTACCTTATCAGGTTGGGTTCAAAAATCAAGAGATAAAGGATTTATGATTTGGGTAGATTTACGTGATCGTTACGGAATTACACAACTTATTTTTGATGAAGAACGTACTCCTGCAGAAATGATGGAAAAAGCAAAATCTTTAGGAAGAGAATTTGTGATTCAAGTTACTGGAACTGTTATTGAACGTGAATCTAAAAACTCAAAAATGACTACTGGTGATGTTGAGGTTTTGGTTTCTAAATTAGAGATATTAAACGAAGCTAAACTACCTCCTTTTACTATTGAAGATGAAACGGATGGTGGTGAAGAGTTACGTATGAAATATCGTTATTTGGATATTCGTCGTAATCCGGTAAAGAACAGCTTAATGTTTCGTCATAAAGTTGCAATGGAAGTTCGTAAATACTTGTCTGATCAAGAATTTATTGAAGTAGAAACACCTTATTTAATCAAGTCTACTCCAGAAGGAGCTCGTGATTTTGTAGTACCTTCTCGTATGAATGAAGGAGAGTTTTATGCATTGCCACAAAGCCCTCAAACCTTCAAGCAATTATTGATGGTTGGTGGAATGGATAAATACTTCCAAATAGTAAAATGCTTTAGAGATGAAGATTTACGTGCTGATAGACAACCAGAATTTACACAAATTGACTGTGAAATGGCATTTGTTGAACAAGAAGACATCTTAAATATCTTTGAAGGATTAACACGTCACTTATTAAAAGAAGTTAATAATGTTGAGGTAGAAAAATTCCCTAGAATGCTATATGACGATGCGATGCGTTTGTACGGTAACGACAAACCAGACATCCGTTTCGGAATGGAATTTGGAGAATTAAACGAAGTAACGCAACATAAAGAATTCAAAGTATTTAACGATGCTGAATTAGTTGTTGGTATTGCAGTTCCTGATGCAGCATCTTATACTAGAAAAGAAATCGATAAATTAATTGACTGGGTTCGTCGTCCGCAAGTTGGCGCACTTGGTATGATATATGTAAAATGTAATGAAGATGGTACTTTTAAATCATCCGTAGATAAATTTTACGATCAAGAAGATTTAAAAAAATGGGCAGACAAAACTGGTGCTAAAGCTGGTGATTTAATCTGCGTATTATCAGGAGTTACAACAAAAGTACGCGCACAATTAAGTGCTTTACGTATGGAAATGGCTGAACGTTTAGGATTAAGAGACCCTAAAGTATTTGCTCCATTATGGGTAATTGATTTCCCATTATTAGAGCTTGATGAAGAAACCGGACATTATCACGCAATGCATCACCCGTTTACATCACCTAAACCAGGTCAGTTAGAATTATTAGATTCTAAACCAGGAGAAGTAAAAGCAAACGCATACGATTTAGTATTAAACGGAAATGAAATCGGTGGAGGTTCTATCAGAATTCACGACAAGCAAATACAAGCAACGATGTTAAGGCACTTAGGTTTCTCTGATGAAGAAGCTAAAGCACAATTCGGTTTTTTAATGGATGCTTTTGAATACGGAGCACCTCCACATGGAGGTTTAGCTTTCGGACTAGATAGATTAGTTGCTATTCTAGGAGGACAAGAAACTATTAGAGATTTCATTGCTTTCCCGAAAAACAATTCAGGTAGAGATGTCATGATTGACGCTCCTGCCCCTTTAGATAAGGAACAATTAAAAGAATTAAGTTTACAATTAGATATAAAAGCATAAAACAAAAAAGCCTCATTCAAACAGATGAGGCTTTTTAATACTATTCAAATGAAAAAAATCACCACTATATTAAGCAGTATCATCTTGTTTTCGGCAAGTTGTAACTCTCCAAAAGAAAGCGAAAAAGAAAAAGTGATTACACCAAAGTATGTTACTGAAACACATTCTTATGCACAACCAAATAATGCAGTTGTTAAACATTTGAGTTTAGACATTGATGTTGATTTTAAAGAAGAAGTTATTAGCGGTACTGCTTCTTATAGTATCGAAAATAACAATGCTTCTGAAATTATTTTAGATAGTAAGTTTTTAGATATCCAAAAAGCGGAAGCTGATGGAAAAGAAACGAAATTTACTTTAGGTGATTTTGATAAAAACTTAGGGCAATCATTAAAAATAGTCATAACTCCAGACACTAAAAACATTACAGTACATTATAATACTACTAGTAAAACAGAAGCTTTACAATGGTTAAACCCGCAACAAACAGCTGATAAGAAACATCCATTTTTATTCACACAAGGACAAGCTATTCTTACCAGAACATGGATTCCTATTCAGGATAGCCCACAAATTAGAGTTACTTATGACGCTACTGTTAAAGTGCCTTCAGAGCTAATGGCGGTTATGAGTGCTGAAAACCCGAAAGAAAAAACTACCGATGGTGTGTATCATTTTAAAATGAAGCAACCAATTTCTCCTTACTTAATTGCTTTAGCAATTGGTGACGTGGAATATAAAGCTATTAGTAATCGTACTGGTGTATATGCCGAAAAGTCAATGTTAGCAAAAGTACATACAGAGTTTTCTGATATGGAAAAAATGGTCGCTTCTGCCGAAAAGTTATATGGTAAGTACGCTTGGGATCAGTTTGATGTTATTGTATTACCACCAAGTTTCCCTTTTGGAGGAATGGAAAACCCAAGACTGACGTTCGCTACACCTACTGTTATTGCAGGTGATAAAAGTTTGACATCGCTTGTTGCTCATGAATTGGCACATTCTTGGTCCGGTAATTTAGTTACTAATGCTACTTGGGAAGATTTTTGGCTAAACGAAGGGTTTACTGTCTATTTTGAAATTAGAATAATGGAAGCTTTATATGGTAAAGAAAGAGCGGAAATGTTAGCTTTAATAGGTCGTCAAGATTTAGATGACGAGCTAGAAGGTTTTAAAGACACACCAAACGATACCAAACTAAAACTAGACCTTGAAGGCAGGAATCCGGATGACGGAATGAATAGTATTGCATATGACAAAGGATATCTTTTTCTAAGAACTTTAGAAAAAACTGTTGGTCGTGAAAAGTTTGATGTATTCTTAAAAAATTACTTCAAAACACATGCTTTTTCAACAATGCATACCGAGAAATTTGTTACTTATTTAAATGAGAATCTACTAGATAAAAACAATCTCACATTTAATACAAACGAATGGATTTACAATCCAGGAGTTCCCGTTAATCAAGTAGCTATTGTTTCTGATAGATTTACGACAGTTGAACAAGTACTACAACAATGTATTAAAAGTAATACCGTAGACACAACTGTAACCCAAGACTGGACTCCGCAGGAATGGGTACACTTTATCAGAAATTTCCCTAAAGAAATGAAATTGACTCATTTTGAAATGTTAGATAAGGCATATAATTTAACCAATTCTACCAATTCATACATTACAATGGTTTGGCTTGAGCAGTCAATACTACATAATTATAGAGGAAATAATATTGATGAAAAAATTGAAGAATTCTTAATAAATGTTGGACGTCGTTGGTATGTAACTACTATTTTTAAAGCATACAAAAAAAGCGACAAACTGGAAGAAGCTACTGCTATTTATAAAAAATCACGTGCTAATTACCATTCTGTTACATCAAATACTATTGATGAATTATTAGAATTTAAAAACTAATAAAATGAAATATATCCTTTACATAATATTTATAACTGTGATAGCTTCATTAGGTTATGGATATTATATAAAAACTGACGACGAGTTATTAGGGCATAAGTTAATTGGCTTGGCCGTTGCAGGTTTCTTTTTCGTATGGATGCCTTTATTTCTCATTCATCGTTCTAAAAATAATAATATTAAAAAGTATATGATTACTGACGATACCATTAAAAAAATAAAAGACGAGGCCGAAACCTTTTTGGATTAAACGCTGAAACGGGTTGCGCCGTAATAAATAAAGACTACATTTGCATCAATTATTATCATAATACAATTAAAATGACAGGTACAGTAAAATTTTTTAATGACTCTAAAGGATTTGGATTCATTACAGACGACGCATCAGGACAAGACATCTTTGTTCACGTAACAGCAATCGATGGAGATTCTCTTAACGAGGGAGACAAAGTAGAATATACTGAAGAAGATGGGAAAAAAGGAAAAGTAGCTACTAATGTAGAAGTTATTGGATAATTTATTATCTTTTTCAAAAGCAAAAAGCGTAACAGAAATGTTACGCTTTTTTATGTTATAAATTTAATTCCCTTAAACTGCCATTCCAGATAACTTCCTAAACAACAACAAGGCATTACTATCCGTTAAAGAAGCTACATAACCCGACACACTTAGTAATCGTTTATATAAATCCGTACTAAAAAAACCTTCTATGTCTGGCAACGTTTTTAATATCAGTTTGTCATAATTAGTTGCTTCACCTAAAGCTTTATTATTTACTGCAGTTGTGAATACTTCCAATAATTTAGACAATACACTATACCCAATTAACTCCTTTTCAATAACCTCATCACTTTGATAAATTTTATCGACACTTATTTTTATAATATCATTTATTTGTGGCTCATACACACACTTATCAAGTAAACCATGACTGAATTCACCTTTTAAAATAGCTTCTTCATTTTTCATGAACACTGATACTGCTTCAGTAATTAATGAACTTATAGCCAAAGCCCTTAAATAAGCAACTCTTGTTTTTGTTGTAGTTAATGACTTATACGTATCAATATTAATAATTTTCTTAACTAGATTAATCAAATATTCTAAAGCAAACTCTTCATCTATTAAACCAAGATTAATACCATCTTCAAAATCAATTATAGTATAACAAATATCATCAGCGGCTTCTACCAAAAAAGTTAATGGATGACGAGAAAAACTAATCGTATCTCCTGTTCTTGTTTGCAACAAACCTAAATCAGAAGCGACATCTTCAAACTGGATTTTATCATCTTGAAAAAAACCATACTTCTTGTCTGCAATGTGAGATGTAGGTTTAAAAGGCAGTGACTCTTTAGGGTATTTCATAAAAGCACCTAATGTTGCATAGGATAAACGTAGCGCTTCTTTCTTTTCTGTAAGTATCTTGAATCCGTTAGCATTCCCCTCAAAACTTATTAAATCTTGATACTCTTTATCGGTCAATTCTTTTTTATGAACAAGTCCTTTACCTGTTTTAAAATACTCTCCAATAGATTGTTCTCCAGAATGTCCAAAAGGTGGATTTCCAATATCATGCGCCAAAGCTGCAGTTGCAGTAATAGCTCCGAAATCGTTTGATTTATACCCTAAATCGTGTTCTAAATGCGGATATTTTTTTAACAATTCATTACCTACTGCCCTACCCAATGATCTTGCTACAACCGAAACTTCCAAACTATGTGTTAATCTAGTATGTACAAAATCGGTTTTTGACAAAGGAATTACCTGTGTTTTATCTTGTAAAGATCTAAAAGCTGATGAAAAAATTATTCTATCATAATCAACTTCAAAGCCCAATCGGTTTTCATTCTGTTCCTTACGTAGTCTTTTATTTGTGTCACCATACCTTTTTAAAGATAATAGTTGATCCCAATTCATCATACTCCAATTTTTACAATTAACATTTACTTAATAAGTAAGCATATTCTTTTACGATACTATAACACAACGGTTATATAACAATAACATTATAACAACATACTTGGTTTTTCTTTGCAAAAAAATAAACACAGCAAAAAATGAAAAATTTTTTATTATTAATTTCCTTATTTACCACGATTGCTTTTGCACAAGACAAAGTTCAAATATCGGGAAAAGTTTTAGATGGAGAAATGGATAACGAACCTTTATTAGGAGCAACAGTTATTATTAACGGAACAACCACAGGTGCACAAACTGATTTTGATGGTAATTATATTTTAGAAGTATATCCAGGCACATATACTTTAGAGTATAGTTATGTAGGATACAACTCCACCAAGGAAAATATTATTCTAACCGATAATAAAACCATCAATAAAACACTTACAGCAAACTCATTAGAACAAGTAATTATTATAGCGGAAACTAATAGAGAAAAAGAAAACACATTATTAATAGCACAGAAGAAAGCCGTTGAAATTAAACAACAAATTGGAGCGCAAGAATTAGTCAAAAAAGGAGTTTCTGATGTTGCAACAGCTATCACCAAAGCCTCTGGGATTTCAAAACAAGAAGGGTCTAAAACTATTTTTGTTAGAGGTTTAGGTGACCGTTATAACTCAACAACCTTAAACGGTTTACCACTACCATCTAATACGCCTTCAAAGAAAAATATTTCTTTAGGTATTTTCTCAACAGATATTGTAGCATTCATAGATATTAATAAAATATATAACAATAAAATATATGGTGATTTTGGCGGGGCTAATGTAAACATTGTATCAAAAAACCATCGTGGAAAAGGAAACTTACAAATAGGCTACGGAAGCGGTTCTAATTTTAATGCCTTTAACGTTGATAAATTCTATTTACAAGAAGGCCCAATTTATTCTGGTTTTTACAATCAAAAACAACCTAACAATCCATTGTCAAGTTACAAATTCACAACAGGTCTGGATAGAGAAACGAAATCTCCTTTTAATCAAAATTTTTCCCTAACTGGAGGAACAAAATTTGATTTTAAAAACAATCATAGATTAAGTGTATTTACTACTGCTTCATTCTCAAACAACTTTAGTTATGCTGAAGGGAACACCAAAGGAAACGTAAACACAGATGGTATAGCTTACTCCGACTATGTATTTGAATCGTTTACTTATGAAACAAATACTACAGGAATGTTGAATCTTGCTTATAAATTTAACAGAAACAATACTCTAAAATTTAACGCTCTTTTTATCAACTCTACAAATCAAAACTTAAGTGATTATTCAGGAACAATTAATGTTTTTGATAACGCGGAAAATGGAGGTGGATTTATCAGACGTTCAACTTTTAATAAAACGCAACTATTGGTAAATCAATTATTAGGAGATCATAAATTTAATGACCGAATTGCTGTTAATTGGGCATTAGGATATAATTCTGTAGTAAACAGCACACCAGATAGAAGACAAGTGATGTTAGTACCTACGGATAATAACACCCCACTTACATCACCAAAAACGGTTTCGGACATTTCAGATTCAAATAGCCACCGTTATTTTGAAGAGTTAAATGAAAATGAATTTGCAGCAAATATTGAAAGTAGCTATCGTTTTGCTAAAAATGAAGATGATGCATCTAAAGGAAAAATATCTTTTGGATATAGTGGAAGATTTAAAACCGTTGATTTAAAAGCTACGCAGTTTAACTTTGCTATCAATAGAAATATTGACCAACCATCAGTTGACATCAATAACCTTGATGCATATTTCAATCAAACTAATTTAGCTGCTGGATACTTTAAAATTAAAACCTTTAAAGGAGACATAAACATTACAAACGCATTAGATCCTCAAACGTATAATGGAACACAAACAATTAATAGCGGTTTTGGTAATATTCAATATGCATTAACTCAAAAATTAACTGGTGTACTAGGTGTAAGAGCTGAACAAGTAACACAAGAAATAGAATGGTTAACCTCACTTGATACAGAGGGTGATAAAAATTCATTTGATAAGGTTGAAATAATGCCTAATGCTTCGTTTAAATATGAATTAACCGAAAAGCAAAACTTAAAACTTGCGAGTAGTAAATCATACACCTTACCTCAGTTTAAAGAAAGAGCTCCTTTTTTATATGAAGATGTTGAAGGATCTAAATTCGGAAACCCTGATTTATACTCTTCTACGAATTATAATGCCGATTTAAGATGGGAATATTTTCCAAAATCTGGAGAAGTAATTTCGGTTACTGGTTTTGGTAAGCTGATTCAAAACCCTATAAACGAAACTATAGTTGCTTCTGCCACAAATGATATATCTTGGATAAATACAGGAAAACAAGCTACTGTTTTTGGTGCTGAATTAGAATTTAAAAAAGATATCCTAAACAGTACAACAACAAAAGACGATTTAGAATTAGCTAAAAAACTATCATTCGGATTCAACGGTGCATTTATGTCTTCTAATCAAGATTTTGACAAAAACAAAGTTACTCAAGAAACTGAATTAAATGTAAACTTCACTAATGACAGCGGAAAATTAACCGGAGCATCTGAAGTTTTACTTAATGGTGATATTAGTTTTTTTAAAGAACTTAGTGAGTACGGAAATTTATTAGCCACAATAACTGGGAATTATTCTTCTGAAAGTGTTTATGCTATTGGAGCTGCTGGAAAAGGTGATCTTGTAAATGAAGGTTTATTTACGATGGACATTATTCTAAAATCAAAAATAAGCAAACGTATAAATGTTGGAGTTTCCATAAAAAACATCTTAGACTCAAAAATTAAGCGATATCAAGATAATGAAACAGGAAAAGTCGCTGTAAAATCATTTAAAAGAGGAGTCAATGCTAGCCTATCATTAAAATACGATTTGTTTTAAAATTAAAAACATCATAACAAAAAAGACTAGCTCAATGCTAGTCTTTTTTGTTCTTACACTATTTACTTTAAGTTAACATATACCCTAAATACTTAACAAACGGTTGATGATTTGGTAAACCCTGAACCTTATTAATGCTATTAATTTGTAGTGTAATTAACAACAAATATAAAACTTAAAAAAAAATGAAAAAATCAATTTTATTATTAGCCATTGCTGCTACTACAATTTTCACAAGTTGTTCAGATGACGACTCTAATACTATTGTAGACCAAGTTCCTACTAACACTTTTACTGTTGACCCAACAAACTTCAAAGGAAATATAAATAGCGGTACAATAACATTAGATGCGACAATAACATATAATTTAACTGGAGCATTAATCGTTAACAATGGAGCAAAATTAGTAATTCCTGCTGGGACAATTATTGAAGCCTCTGGAGGAACAAGTTCATATATCGCAGTTGCGCAAGGAGCAAAAATTGACATTTTAGGAAGCGCTACACAACCTGTAGTTATGACTTCTGCGAATGTGAACCCTGCTGCAGGAGATTGGGGTGGTTTAGTTATTTGTGGTCATGCACCAACAAATAAAGCTGGATCAAACGGAGAAACTGCTACCGCTGAAGTTTCTGACTTAACTTATGGTGGTGATGATGTAAATGACAACTCAGGGACTATTAAATATTTAAGAGTTGAGTATACTGGTGCTAATTTTAGCGCTACAAAAGAGTTTAATGGTATTTCATTATTCGCAGTTGGAGCAGGAACTACATTTGAATATGTACAATCTTACCATGGAGGAGATGATGGTATTGAATTTTTTGGAGGTACTGTAAACGGTAAATACTTAGTATCTACAGCCAGTGGAGATGATTCAATTGATTTCGCTGATGGATGGGCTGGAACAGGACAATACTGGTACATTAACCAAGGAACTAAAGCTGGAATTGAAGGATCTAACAATGGTGATAACGGAAATGCAACACCAACTACAAGTGCAACTTTAAAAGACATTAGTATTATTGATACTGGATCTGAAGGAGCGCTATATATTAAAGAAGGTGGCGGACATTGGACAGCTTCAAATATATTTATTTCTGGATTTGAATTAGGAATTAAAATTAAAGATGCTACTACTGATCCTGCAGCTAATGCTAACGTAGATGCTGGTAACATTCAATTTAATAACATTCAATTCAGCTCAAGTGTTACTACAAAGAGTCAGTACCAAGGTCAAAATACAAGCTACATGACTGAAGGAACAAATTCTGGAGCTGGTAACGGAGCACAAGCACCAACTTGGTCTAATGGATGGACAAGAGGATTATAATAACTGTATCAAAATAAGAAGACACATTTACAGTGTTGTTTATTTTAAGCTAAACGTAGTTTTTTTATTTTTTGCAAGGTCAAGTTAATCGTTTAGTTTAATAAAAAGGGGTAATATATATTACCCCTTTATTTATTTTTAGAAATTAATAAACGTGATTAGGTTAATTTGATCTCTTCCTGAATTTTCAAAAAATTGATTCATATAACCGACTTCAAACTTTATACTGTTATTTAACTTATACCCTAGTCCTCCAAAAACTCTGTTTCTATCAAAAACAGCTTTTTCTGTATTTAGAAATATTTCATTATAAGCAGAAGCATAAAGCATCTTTTCTGAAGACTCTTTTACTATCAGAGGATAATTAAGAGCTAAAAAATAACGAAACCTCATTTTGAAATCTGATTCCACAAAGCGTTGCTCAAATCTGTAACGATGCTTCAATTTCAATTTACCTATTCCTTGTTTTGTTGTAAATTGTTGAAAAATTCTATGTTCATTTATTGAACTTTTTTCATCAGTATCCGCTATATAATTTTCCGAAAGGATATAACCATATCCCAAAAGTAAATTGTTATTGTTTTCAGTTAAATTATACCCTACTCCTGTTCGTAATAGTAATTGTTCAAGATCTCCAATAGCATCATAATTTCTGTATTGTACTTCACTATGAATATTCCATGTTGAATCTACCTTTTTACTACCAATATATATTAACCAATTACCTAAGTTACTATCTTGGCTCTGAGCAAATAAAGGGAGCATTAACACTAAGGTTAATGCTCCTAAACTTATTTTATTTATCTTTTTTATAATTTTCATATAATAAGATATTCTTATTCATAAAAAGTAACGCTTCCGTCAGCAACACTATACATTGCTCCTACCATTTTAATTTCTCCAGCAGCTTCCATTTCTGCTAAGATTGAGCTCTCTTTTCTAATTCTTTCAATAGATAATTGCACATTCATAGCAGCAACTTTTTCTACTTTAGCATCACTCATTTCTTCATCAACTGCGCTTACTGCTGGTTGAATCTTGTCTAATAACGCTGTAATATTACCTAATTCTACATGCTTACATGCAGCAGTAACCGCACCACATTTTGAGTGCCCCATAACAACAACTAACTTAGAACCTGCAACCTTACAAGAATATTCCATTGACCCTAATACATCTTCATTAATGATGTTTCCAGCAACTCTAGCACTAAAGATATCACCAATTCCTTGATCAAAAACTAATTCTGCTGGCACTCTAGAATCAATACAGCTTAACACTACAGCAAAAGGATATTGCCCTGCTGAAGTTTCACTTACCTGCGTTAACAAGTTTCTATCAGCTTTACTGTTTGCTTGAAATCTTTTATTTCCTTCTACCAACATGTTATATGCATCTGTTGGTGTTAAATTGTCTTGAGTTATTTTTGTTTGTGTATTCATAATACTTTTATTTTTTATAATTGGTTGTTAATTTGTTTGAAGTCTTAATTTAAAAAATTCTATATAACTTGGAGGGTTTTCTACAGTACCTCTTTCTGAAATTAATTTAATATTAATATTTCGCTCTTCTGCTTTCAGCACAAAATCATCTAATATTTCTATTATATCGTAATCAAGAAAACGTGTTTTTCTTACATCTAGCTCAAGATAAGAATTTTCAGGTAGGCTATCTAATTCTTTTAAAATAGCACCTTTGTTAAAGAAGGTAACCTCTTCCGCTAGTGTCATTTTTATTTTTTCTACTCCGTTACTTTTGTCTTCAATATGTAAGAAATGAGAGTTTTTGTAACTTTTAATTAAAATTACTACAACACCTACTGCTAAACCTAAAGCAATACCTTTTAATAAATCTAAACCAACAATACCAACTACAGTTACAATAAATGGCAAAAACTGTTTCCAGCCTAGTTTAAACATATCTAAAAACAATTTAGGCTTGGCTAATTTGTATCCTACAATTAATAAGATAGCAGCCAATACTGAAAGTGGTATATTGTTTAATAATTTAGGTATGATAATTACCGAAATTAACAATAAAAATCCGTGAACAATTGCTGATATTTTTGTTCTACCACCAGAATTGATATTAGCAGAACTACGAACAATTACCTGTGTAATTGGCAACCCACCTATTAAACCAGAAATAATATTACCAGCTCCTTGAGCAAATAGTTCTCTGTTAGTAGGTGTTACATTATTATGAGGATCTAATTTATCCGTAGCCTCTACACATAATAGCGTTTCTAAACTAGCTACTAAACCAATAGTAAAAGCAGTTATCAAAACCTCTGGATTACTAATAGCAGAGAAGTCAGGAAAAGTAAACTGAGCTAAAAAAGCATCAAATCCGTCAGGTGTTGGCACTCTAACCATACCGCTGCTTACAATGTCTAAATCAGAACCTTTAGTAACCATATAATAAACAATACCAATAGCAACAGCTACGATTGGCCCTTGGATAATTTGAAATATTTTAGCTTTTTTAGCCAAAACTCCCGACCATAACAATAAAATAAGCAAACTGATTACACCAGCAATCAATGAAGAAGTATCAATTTTATCTACACTAGATAAGAAACCAAAAATATTAAAGCCTTTGTCTTGCGCATTTTCATGACCAAAAAAGAAAGGTACTTGCTTTAAAAAGATTATAATACCAATACCAGTAAGCATCCCTTTAATTACAGATGATGGAAAATAATACCCAATAATACCTGCTTTTAAAACTCCTAAAAGTATTTGAAAAACACCCGCCAATACAACGGCTACTAAGAAACTTTCGAAACCTAAATTCTGAATTGCTACTAAAACAATAGCAGCTAAACCAGCTGCAGGGCCACTAACTCCTATTTTAGACCCTGAAATAGCACCAACTATGGCACCACCAATAATACCAGAAATCACTCCACTAAACAAGGGTGCTCCACTGGCTAATGCAATACCTAAACATAGAGGTAATGCTACGAAAAACACAACAATACTTGCTGGAAGGTCGCTTTTAAAATATTTAAACATAAAATACTGTTACTTATGCTTTCATTAATTAAAAATGAAAACGTTAAAAAAAATTAATAAAACGGTAAATTATACGTTGTATTCTGGTGGGGGGAGCTGAATCTCTAATGAATACATGGAGGTTATTTCAATAAAATAACCTATTGTTATTGAAGTTGCCTTGTAAGAGTTTGAATTTATTAATGATGAAAGAAAGAATTCTTTTTTATCCTCTTCTTTTTTATCCTCTTCTTTTTCTATTTCTTCATTTTCTTTCTCCTCGTCATTTTCTTTTTCCTCTTCACTAAAATTTTCTAGAATAATATTGTTAGAATCATTTATTAACAATGTCATAGACGGTGTCAAAATTGATACCGTTAAGATAAAAGAAAGTAATATGAATGTAAAAGATTTAAGCACTATTTTCTTGAAAATTTTTTCCAAATATAATAGAAACAATCAATTTAACTTATAGCTTCATGTTAAATAAAATATAAAATAACTTATTTAAAATGAAGGTCTACAAAAACGGTAGCAATGCACCTTCATTTTTGCAGACCTTATAAGCTGGTAATCTTTTAAATAGTACTGTTAATACTCTTTTTTAATCCAATTTAAACAATCTTTAAAGTTTTCGAATAGATGCTCTTTAGATACTAAATCAGGGATAATATCTATACGTTCCAACATGTACTTAGGCTGTTTTAATATACCTACAAAAACCACCTTTTTTCCGTTCTTAACTAAGTCTACCAATACATCTTCCATAGCGTATAAACCTGATTGATCTATATACGCCATCCTACTCATTCTAATCACTACTGTAGAGGCTGTTTCAGGAATTTGTTTTGCCAATGCTTGAAAATCACTAGTAGAACCAAAGAATAATGGTCCTTTTATATGCTTGATAAAAATTTCGTCTTTTAGGTCTTCTGGAAAATCAATTTCATCTGACCATGATTTTTCATTTTTCAAAGATTTAACATCTGAACGTTCTGCAGTTAAATCTCCCATTTTTTTCATAAACATTAATGAAGCAATTACTAACCCTATCCCTACAGCATAGACTAAATTCCACACAGAAGAAAGCACCAACACCACTAGCATAATGATTACTTCTGGACGCGGCATATATGGTATTGCCTTCAATCCTTTATAATCCATCACTCCAATACCTACAGTAACTAAAATACCTGCTAAAACTGCAGCTGGTATTTGTGATGCAATTGGCCCTAATGCTAATAAAATAACAAGTAACATTAAACCAGCAATCATACCTGAAATTCTAGTCTTTCCTCCTGCATTTATATTTACAACAGTTCTAATTGTAGCACCTGCACCTGGTATACCTCCAAATAACGCTCCAATACTATTTCCTATACCTTGCCCTATTAATTCCTTATTTGGCTTGTGCTTAGTTTTAGTCATATTATCTGCTACTACAGAGGTCAGCAATGAATCTATAGCTCCTAAAAGCGCTAACGTTAATGCTGTAAATATGTATGGTGTAATACTATTTAATTGAAATGCAGTAAAAATTTCAAAATTCGGAATTGGTAACCCGCTTGGTATTTCTTGTATAGGTCTATAATCCAAGCCAAAACCAACTGCAATTCCTGACATCACTAACAGTGCCACCAAGGTACTTGGTACTTTTGTGGTGATTTTCTTAAAACCAAAAATGATTATTATTGTACCTAGAGCTAATAACAACTCTAACCAGTTGATATTTTGCAAAGCTCTTGGCAACACTTTAAGCGTCCCTAAAACTCCTGAAGCATCAGATTTCGCAAGCGTTTGAGACTCTTTTAATATCTGAGATTGAGTAATATTTTCAGCATTTTTTATTGTTTGCTTGAAATCCTCTAAGACTAAAATACCTTCACCCGCTTCTTCTTTTAAAATATTATCTAACATAATTTCTTCTGCATGTGGCTTAAATTGCTCCACAAATGCAACATCCTCTTTTGGGTAATAGCCAATTGATGGTAAAACTTGAGTTACTAATATAATTACCCCAATTGCAGTCATAAAACCGGAAACTACTGGGTAAGGGATATATTTTATATATTTACCTAAGCCTAAAAGACCAAGACCTACTTGCATTAACCCTGCTAATAAAAAAACAGTTAAAATTGCTGGCAATGCTTTATCAACATCCCCATCAAAAGCAGCTATAATCCCTGCTATCACAACCATACTTACTGCAGTCATCGGTGCGGTAGGACCAGATATTTGTGTGTTTGTACCACCAAATAGTGCAGCAAAAAAACTCACAAAAATAGCCCCGTATAATCCAGCACTTGGACCTAAACCAGAACTAACTCCAAAAGCCAATGCTAATGGCAATGCAACAATACCGGCAGTTATACCACCAAATAAGTCTCCTTTTAAATTTTTAAACATAATACTATATAGTTATTAAACCCCACAAGATGTGGTTATTGTTTTTAAATAAATTAGTTTCCTAAGAAGATTAAACCAAAGAGCAATAATTAGGTTCTAAAGGTAAACTTCGTTGTATTAAACACCTTTAAAGGAGCATAAAACAAATCAATTATATAATATACTCTGGAGGAGGGAGCTGTATAACTAATGAATAAGCAGATTTGTCATCAATAACAATTATTGAGACTACATTATTATTAAACACTAAAGAATCGTTTAAAATAATTAATGATTGAAAAAAACGCTCTACACTTTCTTCTTCTATATCTGTATCTTCTTTTTCTTGGCTTTCTTCTTTTTCTTCATCTTCAAAATCATTCATAACAACAGCACAGTCAACACTCTTCAACGACATCACTGATGGCGAGAAAATTGACAGGGTCAAAAGGCATGAAAGTAATATGACCGTAAATAATTTAAGCACTTTTTTTTTGAAGTTTTAACAAATATAAGGGAAACCAATAATTATTCCCTCATATACGTGTTAAACTAACACTAAAAAATCAGCTTTCATTTTCTACTTTTTAAATGTTATTCATTTTTTTACCTGCACTTAACATTAAGTTAACATTAGGTGCGGTTATTTGCAGTGCAAAAAATAATAAGACGCAACACAATGAAAAATTTTAAGAGTTATTTATCTGTATTCGTAATCTTAATTGGGTTATCAACAGTAGCACAGGAAGCAAATAGTCCAAAATTTGGAAAAGGGCTTTTCAACTTGGTAGGAAAAGACAGCACATGGACGATGAAAGTTGGAGCAAGAATGCAATTTTTATCTTCAAACACATGGAACATTGACGGAAATGGGGATTTTGGAAAAAATGAAAGTAACGCACTTGTAAGAAGAGCTCGTTTAAAATTTGGTGGTTTTGCATATAGCCCAAAACTTACTTATAAAATTGAATTAGGATTATCAAACAGAGATATTGGTAAAGCAAACAAATACACCAATGACGCCCCTAAATATATTTTAGACGCCGTTATTAAATGGAATTTCTACAAAAACTTTACTTTATGGGCAGGTCAAACTAAATTACCAGGAAACAGAGAACGTGTAATTTCTTCTGGAAACTTACAGTTTGTTGATCGTTCTAAATTAAATAGTAATTTCAATATTGACCGTGATATGGGATTACAATTAAGACATCACTTTAATTTAGGTGAAAAATTCTTAGTTAGAGATATGTTTTCAATCTCTCAAGGAGAAGGAAGAAATGTTACCACAGGAAACGAAGGAGGTCACCAATATACTGCAAGAGTTGAAATTTTACCATTTGGTAAGTTTGCTGGAAAAGGAGACTATAGCGGAAGTGATTTAAAAAGAGAAGTAACTCCAAAATTTGCTTTAGGAGCCACTTATAATTTTAATGACAAAGCAGTTAAAGACAAAGGAAGTCAAGGAAGTTACAACGAAAACACTACAGTAGCAGAAGGTTTTGACTTTGCTAATGTAACTACTGTTTTTGTAGACGCAATGTTCAAATACAAAGGAATGTCTTTTATGGGAGAATACGCCAATAGAGACACCAATGAAAACGCTCTAGGGTTTGTAAAGAAAGGAAACTCTATAAATACACAAATTGGTTATTTATTTAAGTCAAACTGGGAAGTTGCAGGTCGTTACACTAATGTAAAGTTTAACGGAGCAGGCTTTTCTACTAACTACTATACCTTAGGAGCATCTAAGTTCATCGCTGGACACAAACTTAAAGTACAGTCTGATATTTCTTATGCTGATAAAACAGGTGTTAAAACAGGAGGATTAGAATACCGTTTACAATTCGATATTCATTTCTAAGAACATCAAAATATATTAAATTAAAAAGAGTCCTAATTGTAGGACTCTTTTTTTATGCTCATTTCCCAAGTGTATAAGTTAAAACTAGTTAACTAAAACTCATTCAATACACTCTCTTCTCAATGTTAAATTAACATTAACTACATCCTTATTTTCGTAACATCACCTTAACGTTTTCTTGGTTTTAGGATAACTTTTAAGCTTTTCTTCTAATGTATTTTTGTAATGCAAAAAACAATAAAACAACAAAATGAAAAAAATTGCTATCCTTTTAACAGCTGCCGTATTTGTAGTAGCATGTGGAAAAAAGAAAGAAGAGAAAACAGTAGCAGAAAACACTAAAACTGCATTATCAGGAACAATCAAAGTAGATGGATCTAGTACTGTATTCCCTATCACTGAAGCAGTAGCTGAAGAGTTTAGATCAGTTGAACCAAAAGTTAAAGTAACTGTTGGAGTTTCTGGAACTGGAGGAGGATTTAAAAAATTCTCTAGAGGAGAAACAAACCTTTCTAACGCTTCTAGACCTATTAAATCAAAAGAAAAAGCAGCTTGTGAAGCAAATAATATTAAGTACTTAGAATTAGAAGTGGCTTACGATGGTTTAGCAGTAACTATTAACCCTGCAAATGACTGGGTAGATTCTTTTACAGTTAAAGAATTAAAGAAAATATGGGAGCCTTCTGCACAAGGAACGATTATGAAATGGAATCAAATTCGTCCAGAATGGCCAAATCAAGAAATTCACTTATTCGGACCTGGAACAGCTTCAGGAACGTACGATTATTTTGCAGAAGCAATCTGTGGTAAAAAAGTTGGTACTCGTGGAGATTATACTGCTAGTGAAGACGATCATGTTTTAGTACAAGGAATTGCTGGTGATAAATACGCTTTAGGATTCTTCGGATTAGCATACTATGCTGAAAACAAAGATAAGCTATCTCTTATTGGAGTTCATAATGGAACTGAAGTGGTAAAACCATCTTTAGAAACTGTTAAAAATGGAACTTATAAACCATTATCAAGACCATTATTTGTATACGTAAACAGTACTTCTGTAAAATCTCCTGAAGTAGTTGAATTTGTAAACTTCTACATAGACAACGCAGGAGAATTATCTAAAGATGTTGGATATATCCCTTTACCAGCAGATAAATACGCTGCTCAAAAAGAAAGCTTTAAAACTTTTGTTGAAAGTAACAAATAAGCAGAAGTTTAATCTGGACAATCAGGCAACTAAAATAGTTGCCTGATTTCCTATTTTTCTAATAACATGCGAAAAATTAAAGAACTTGTAATTGAAAAATCTCTTTTAACAAGTGCACTAATCACAATTGCCATAACTGTTGGTATTGTATTGGTACTTGCCATTGAAGCTTTTCATTTTTTCAATGAAGTTTCTATCGTAGATTTTTTAACAGATACACAATGGACTCCATTGTTTCCTGATAAACACTACGGAATACTTCCCTTACTTTCTGGTACCTTATTAACCTCGTTTATTGCTATTTCAGTAGCCTTACCAATAGGGCTATCAATAAGTATTTATTTAAGTGAGTATGCCCCAAGGAGCTTCAGAAAAACAGTAAAACCTTTGCTGGAACTATTAGCCGCAGTACCAACTGTAGTCTATGGTTTCTTTGCTTTAATTGTGGTTACTCCATTTTTACAACAAATATTCCCTGGGCTATCTGGGTTCAACTCATTATCGGCAGGTTTTGTTATGGGAATTATGATTATACCATATATCTCTTCAATTTCTGAAGATGCACTTCACGCTGTACCAAACGCTTTAAGAGAAGCTTCTTTTGGAATGGGAGCAACAAAGCTACAAACAGCATTTAAAGTAGTTGTTCCTGCAGCATCATCTGGTATTATAGTATCTATCATACTTGCCATATCAAGAGCTATTGGAGAAACCATGATTGTTGCCGTTGCAGCTGGTCAACAACCACGTTTAACATTAGACCCAACAGTTCCTGTAGAAACTATAACAGCATATATAGTTCAAGTAAGTTTAGGTGATGTAGAACACGGATCTGTAGAATACAGAACCATATTTGCAGCTGGAATTACTTTGTTTGTGTTCACTTTCTTATTAAATACATTGAGTTATAGAATTAGAAAAAAATACCAAGAGCGCTATGAATAGTATACAAAAAAATAGAATTTTCGATCAAGCCTTTAAAGTTTGGGGAATTGGCTGTACGCTCTTTGGATTAATACTACTTGCAGTGTTTATTGGTGACATTTTAATAGATGGAATTATGCGTATTGATTGGGATTTCATCACCGATTTACCATCTAGAAAAGCTGAAAAATCTGGAATTTACACTGCTTTAATGGGAAGTATTTGGATTCTTCTATTAACAACAGTAATTGCTTTTCCTGTTGGAGTTGCTGCTGGGGTATATTTAGAAGAGTACGGAAAGAAGAATAGATTTTCTGCTATTTTGGAGATCAATATTTCTAACCTTGCAGGAGTACCATCAATAATATACGGTTTATTAGGATTAGAAGTTTTTGTGAGAATAATGGGACTTGGCGCTAGTGTTTTAGCAGGAAGTTTAACACTATCACTATTAATACTTCCAATTATTATTGTTGCAACTCGTGAAGCCATAAAATCCGTTCCAAAATCTATTAAAGACGCCTCTTATGCATTAGGAGCTTCAAAATGGCAAACTATCTGGAACCAAGTTTTACCAGCATCTTCTGGCGGAATTTTAACAGGAGTAATTTTAGCCTTGTCAAGAGCTGTTGGTGAAACTGCACCATTAATTGTTGTTGGAGCATTAGCTTATGTACCGTTTGCTCCTGAAAGTCCTATGGATGAATTTTCAGTGTTACCAATTCAAATATTCAATTGGATTTCAAGGCCACAACACGGTTTTATAGAAAACGCAGCAGCTGCAATCATCATTTTATTATTAATTACCTTCATCATGAATGGTATAGCCGTTTACTTTAGAAACAAATGGCAAAAGAAATTGAAATAATTATGGAAACAGTAACAGAGCAAATTCCAGCAAATAGCATCATCGATTCTTCTTTAAAAAAGAAAGCAACGATTGAAGTTAAAGATGTAAAAGTTTGGTATGATACCTTCAATGCTATTAAAGGTATTGACATGAACATCAAACCAAATACAGTTACTGCTTTTATTGGTCCTTCAGGTTGTGGGAAATCTACTTTTCTACGTTTATTCAATAGAATGAACGATTATGTAGAAGACTTCCGAATGGAAGGAAAAATAAAAGTAAACGGTAGTAACATTTACAAGAAAAAAGTAAACGTTGAAGAACTACGTAAAGAAATAGGGATGGTTTTTCAAAAGCCAAACCCTTTTCCAAAATCAATATTTGATAATGTTGCTTACGGATTAAAGCTTCAAGGAATAACTGACAAACAATTAATTGAAGAACTCGTTATAGATTGTTTAAAACAAGTTGCCCTCTGGGATGAAGTAAAAGATGATTTGAAAAAATCTGCAATGGCGTTATCAGGTGGGCAGCAACAACGTTTGTGTATCGCACGTACTTTAGCTGTTCAGCCATCTATTATTTTAATGGATGAACCTACTTCAGCACTAGACCCAATATCTACTGCGAAAGTAGAAGAGTTAATTTTTAAATTAAAAGAAAAATATACCATTGTTATTGTAACACACAACATGCAACAAGCGAGTAGAATAAGTGATTATACTGCATTTTTCTATTTAGGTGAATTGGTAGAGTACAACAAAACAAAAACAATTTTTACGAACCCAGAAAAACAACAAACCGAAAACTACATCACTGGTCGTTTTGGGTAGTAGACTATTCTTTTAACAAAAACATTATGGCAAACGCACAATACCAAAGAGACCTATTAAATGAATCGGGAGCAGAAATGTTAGCTATTTGCACTGTTCAATTAGAAAAAGCAAAAGACGCCTTCTTAAATCATGATAGTGATTTAGCAGAAGAAGTAATCTTAAACGAAATACGTGTAAACGCATTAGACTTACGTATTGAAAAAAGTTGCGAGAAATTTTTAGCGCTTTACAATCCTGTAGCAATCGATTTGCGATTCATCATGGCTATTCGTAAAATCAATTTTGACTTAGAACGTATCGCCGATCACGCATATAGTATTTCTAAATATGTAGTTGAGGTAGATGAAAAAATACCTCCGCATTTATTGGAAGCATTAAAATTTCAAAAAATGTACGACACTATTGTCAAAATGCTTGTTAACATAACTCAGGCATATGAGAATAAAGATGTAAAAGCAGCAAGAAAGGTCTTTAAAAAAGATAAGGTCCTAGATCAAATAAATATTGACTCTTTCTCTGTTCTTGAGGCAGAAATAAAAAAAGACAATAATATCATATCTGAAGCATTATTACTTTTTTCAGTTATCAAGAAAATGGAAAGAGTTGGTGATTTAATCAAAAATATTGCTGAAGAAATCATTTTTTACATTGATGCTGAAGTTGTAAAACATAAAAAGAAGAAATAATTGGATTAGAAGTTAAATAAAAAGCGACACCACAAGTAACACTTTGTTTTTCAGACAAGTGTAACTTATGGTGTTTTTAATTTTATGAATTGATAACATTCCCGTAACATTAGAAATTTTTATTTGAATTAATTTTGCCCCGTTACTTTCAATAAAAATAGTTTTAATTATGGATAATATTTATCTTTTAATGGTTATCGCGCTAGGTGTACTAGCCGTAATCGATTTAGTTGTAGGAGTTAGTAATGACGCCGTGAATTTTTTGAATTCTGCTATAGGTTCTAAAGCAGTTTCATTTAAAACAATCATGATAGTGGCCAGTATTGGTATTGCTTGTGGAGCTTTATTTTCAAGCGGTATGATGGAAGTAGCTCGTAAGGGTATTTTTGTTCCTGGAAACTTTATGTTTGATGAGATTATGGTGATTTTTATGGCGGTTATGATAACCGATATATTATTACTAGATATATTCAATACACTAGGAATGCCTACGTCTACTACAGTTTCTATTGTTTTTAACTTATTGGGAGCTGCAGTTTGTATTGCTTTAATAAAAATTAGCGGTAATGATACACAAAGTTATTCTGACTTATTTACATATATAAATACTGAAAAAGCAAAACAAATTATTGGGGGAATACTACTCTCTGTAGTTGTCGCCTTTTCTGTCGGTGCCTTAGTACAATATATTTCAAGGATATTATTATCATTTCATTTTGAAAAAAAAGCCACTTGGGTTGGTGCTTTATTCGGTGGAGTTGCATTAACAGCATTGGTGTATTTCATATTAATGAAAGGGATAAAAGGAGCTGATATTGCAAAACAAAGTTTCGACTTCACTAATGGGCTAACTATTAAGAAATTCTTAGAAAGTTATGTAGCTGAATTAGTTGCTGCTTTCTTTGTATTCTGGACTGCTTTCTCCTACGTATTCATGAAATTTTTCAACCAAAATATATATAAGTTAATTATCATTATTGGTACATTCTCTTTAGCGCTAGCTTTTGCTGGAAACGATTTAGTAAATTTTATTGGTGTACCAATTGCAGGGTGGCAATCATTTGAAGCTTGGAACGGATCAGGAATACCTGCAAGTGAATTTGCAATGGATGCTTTAGGTAAAAAAGTACCTACACCAACACTATGGTTATTTTTAGCAAGTGCGGTTATGGTAGCTACTTTATGGTTATCATCAAAATCAAAAGAAGTGTTAAAAACATCTTTAAGCTTATCTAGCCAAGGAGAAACTAAAGAGCGTTTCAAACCTAACTTTATATCTAGAGGAGTTGTTAGAGGAGCTATTGCTTTATCAAGAACTTTTACATCAATTACACCAGATGCGCTATCTAAACAAATAGAATCTCAATTTGAAAAGCCAATAATAGAGCTTTCAAAAGATAAAACATATGAACTACCTGCTTTTGATATGGTTAGAGCATCAGTTAACCTAATGGTTGCTGGTATATTAATATCAATTGCAACATCATACAAATTACCGTTATCTACTACTTATGTAACATTTATGGTTGCCATGGGTACGTCTTTAGCCGATAGAGCTTGGGGAGCAGAAAGCGCTGTTTACCGAGTTGCTGGAGTTTTAAATGTAATAGGAGGATGGTTTTTAACTGCTATTAGTGCATTTTGTGCTGCCGCAGTAGTTGCATTCTTAATATCATGGAATGTTAAAGTAATGGTTCCTATTTTATTATTGGTTACTGCTGTATTACTAACTAAAAATATGCTAGCACATCGTAAGAAAGCAAGAGCTGGAAAAGAAGAAGATTCTATTAATAAAGCTGAAAGCAGCTCAATTCAAGGGGTTGTTGAAGAAAGTGCTGATAACATTAGAGCTGTAGTAAGTAGAACATCTAAAATTTATACTAATACTATTGATAGTCTAGCTAAGCAAGATTTAGAAGGACTGAAAAAGAGCAAAAAAGGTGTTAGAAAATTAAATGACGAAGTTGAAGAATTGAAAGATAACATCTTTTATTTCATCAAGAACTTAGATGAATCTAGTATTGGAGCAAGTGATTTCTACATTAATGTATTAGGTAATTTACAAGATATGTCTCAATCTTTAGAATACATCTCTAAGGCAAGTCATAAACACGTAAACAACAATCACTTAAAATTACGTTTTAACCAAATTAAAGACTTAAAAGAAACAGAACAACAATTAAAAACATTGTTCGGTAAAATTAAGAGCACTTTCTCTGAACGTAATTTTGATAACATTAACGTAATTCTTGATGAAAAACAACAATTACTTGACAAAGTAAATGAACGTATTAAGAAACAAGTTGCAAGAACAAGAGTTGAAGACGATAGTCCGAAAAACACAACGCTTTACTTTAGCTTACTGTTAGAGACTAAGGATTTGATTAAAGCAACAATGAGTTTATTAGAAGCTTATAATGAGCAATAGTTAACTCTATTTTATATTATCAAAAAGGAGTGTCATTAATTGACGCTCCTTTTTTTGTTTCTAACAACCTATACTATATTTACTCGTCTTCTTTCTTTTAAAAAATTCATTTCCAATGAGTTTTGTTAACCAAATTATTAATTGTACTTTTGCAAACTCTTTCGAGAGTAAGGAATGTTTAATAATTAAAAAGAATTAGTGTGGATACATTAAGCTACAAAACTATTTCAGCAAACAAAAACAC
>Ga0209396_1000721_pt1 | contig 38160 bp, 29 predicted proteins | sample GOMGulsemesocosm_6_FD_184638 | JGI IMG/M metagenome (GOLD analysis project Ga0209396, IMG submission 184638) | Methane-oxidizing microbial communities from mesocosms in the Gulf of Mexico - GOM8C Gulf of Mexico (SPAdes) (version 2) | ecosystem: Environmental > Aquatic > Marine > Cold seeps...
CTCGACCTAATTGGCGAGAGGGTTCGTCATCTAAATATCTTTTAGCGATGACTATTTTTAAGCTTCTACTGTATTTGGACATGAAGTCCCCCAAAGTTATTTGTCTAACTATTGGGGGTCACTTCACAGCTAGCGGCCTTTTTGTGCCCTGCGCTTTAATCTTAAATCTAGGCTATCAAAAAACCCTAAATCTTAGTATGCAGCTCTTCGCACGCTTGTAGCGTATTTTCTAAAAGCTTGGCGCGTGTCATTGGGCCAACACCACCTGGAACCGGTGTGATGTGGCTGGCGTTTTTAGACGCCGCTTCGAATTCAACATCACCTACCAATTTGCCATTCTCTAAGCGATTAATACCCACATCAATCACGATGGCGCCTTTCTTAATCCATTCACCTTTAACAATATCTGGGCGGCCAACGGCGACAACAACGATATCACCTAGGCGAACGTGGCTTTCAAGGTTTTCAGTAAAGCGGTGGCAAGTTGTTACCGTGCAACCTTTTAATAGAAGCTCTAAGCCCATTGGACGGCCAACAATATTAGAAGAGCCAACGATGATCGCATGCTTGCCACGAATAGGCTCTTTAGTATTCTCTAAAAGAGTCACGATGCCCGCTGGCGTGCAAGGGCGAAGTAAAGGCATGCGTTGAGCTAGGCGGCCGATATTGAATGGGTGAAAACCATCCACATCTTTATCCGGCGAAATGCGTTCTAGTATCTCATCGGACTTTAATTGAGCGGGTAAAGGTAGTTGTACCAATATGCCGTCAATTGTTTCGTCATTATTGAGATCATCAATTAAAGCCATTAGCTCGCCTTGAGAAGCAGAGGCAGGTAAGTCGTAAGCTTGGCTATTAATGCCAACTTCTTCGCAGTCTTTGCGCTTGTGTTTAACATAGACCTCAGAAGCAGGATCTTTACCGACAAGGATTACGGCTAAGCCTGGGGCTCTGAATCCTTTGTCGAGGCGCTGCTTTACTCGCTCAGCAACGGTTTTACGAATCGATTCGGCGGTGGCTTTGCCATCAATAATTTGGGCGCTCATGTAAATCTTTAACCTTGCAGTCGATTAGATGGGTAGTTTTACTAAATGGATGCAGTAATTTTCTCACGCCTGTTTATTAAAGCAAGGTAATGCTGATTTTTTTGCAGTAATTATTACGAACCTAATTCAAGATGCTGAAATATCCATGTCTTTGTTTTCATTAAATATTTTTTAAAAAGGTATTGACGAAGTAGGGGGGCGTGGGTATTATATGCACCTCTTCAACGAGCAGCGGATTTATTCGCAGTTTGATGAGGTTTCGGGATATAGCGCAGTCTGGTAGCGCGCCTGCTTTGGGAGCAGGATGTCGGGAGTTCGAATCTCTCTATCCCGACCACTAAATCTAACGTAAGTTAGGTGGCCGTGCGCCCATAGCTCAATTGGATAGAGCATCGCCCTTCTAAGGCGAGGGTTGCAGGTTCGAGCCCTGCTGGGCGTACCAATTTAGCTTTGGTATTAGTGGTTAGTGTTAAATTTAAGATTATGTGGTGGCTGTAGCTCAGTTGGTAGAGCACAGGATTGTGATTCCTGTGGTCGAGGGTTCGATCCCCTTCAGCCACCCCACTTAATTTTGTAGTACCTTTTAGTCTTCTATATATCCCTGTTTTATATTTGATTTATCTCTGATTATTCGGATATTTTTAGCTGGTTAGAAACTATGTGGTGGCTGTAGCTCAGTTGGTAGAGCACAGGATTGTGATTCCTGTGGTCGAGGGTTCGATCCCCTTCAGCCACCCCACTTATTCCGTATATTCCTAGTTAGTCCTCAGTGCTTTATTTTTTCTTTGTTAAAACACTCTATTGAAAATTAATTTCATCTTTTCTCTTGAAAAATAATTCTTTACACCCATTATTTAATTCTTTCGTGTTCGTGTAATACCATTGAGTTTGAGAGCATGGCGTTTATTGATAGCTATGGTCCTGTAACAGAGCATGGGATATAATGCGCGACTTTTATGATGTAAGGTGCATTGACAATTAATTTGGATGTCTATTTAACTAATTATTTAGCTATTTACTTAACTAGCCACCTACATCGCCAGACATAACGTTAATATTAACTGAGAGATAAATATGCAAATTTCTATCGAAACTACTCAAGGCCTAGAGCGCAAGATGACAATTGGCGTTCCTGCCTCTGACGTTGACGGTCAAGTTGTCGTAGCTCTTAAAAGTATGGTTAAAGGCCGTAAAATTGATGGTTTTCGTCAAGGCAAGATTCCACCAAATGTTGCAACTAAAATGTTTGGTAAGCCAGCTCGTCAAGAAGCTGTGCAGCAAGTAATGCAGCGTTCTTTCTTTGAGGCGATTTCAAAAGAAGGCGTTAAAATGGCCGGTATGCCAACTAACTTTGAAGCGACTGTTAACGAATCAGGTAAAGACCTAAAATTCGTTGCAACATTTGAAGTGTATCCAGAAATTGCTCTAGGTGATTTTGCTGGCATCGAAGTTAGCAAAAAGAAAGCTGCAGTGACTGATGCTGATGTTGAAACAATGGTTGAAACATTACAGAAGCAGCAAGCTAAGTGGGAAACATCTGCAGAAACAGCAGTCGATGGCGACCAAGCGGTTGTAGATTTCGATGGTTTCATCGATGGTGAAGCATTTGACGGTGGTAAGGCAGAAGCCTATAACCTAACTTTAGGCTCTAACTCTATGATTCCTGGTTTTGAAGCCGGCATTGAGGGTCTTAAAGCTGGCGATGAGAAAACTTTAGCACTTTCTTTCCCTGCTGATTACCATAAAGAAGACCTACAGAGTAAAGCAGTAGAGTTTAAGGTTGCTGTTAAAGAAGTTAAGAAGCCTGAGTTGGCTGAGTTGAATGAAGAATTCTTCAAAGGCTTTGGTGTTGAATCTAAAGATCTAGCAAGTTTCAAGGTAGATATTCGCGCCAATATGGATCGTGAATTAGAACGTGCTGTTCGTAATGACGTTAAGAATCAGGTTATTGAAGGTTTAGTTGCGGCTAACCAGATCGCAGTACCTGCAGCATTGGCTGATCAAGAAATCGATCGTCTACGCCAACAGGCTATCCAGCAGTTTGGTGGTGGTCAGGGTATCGATGCCAGCATGTTGCCAGCTGAATTGTTTAAAGAGCAAGCCGATCGTCGTGTACGTGTTGGTTTGTTGATGAATGCTGCGATTGATTCATTGGAATTAACAGTTTCTGAAGAAAAAGTTGATGCTTTGATCGAAGAAGTTGCTTCTACTTACCAAGAGCCAGAACAGGTTCGTGAGTATTATAAAAATACTCCAGAGCAGAAGTCTCAAGTTGAAGCGTTAGCATTAGAAGAGCAAGTTGTTGAAAAGATTCTAGAAAGTGCAAAAGTGACTGAAATTGAAGCAGGCTATGAAGAAGTGATTAAGGCTGCTAACGCACCTCAATAATCCATCCTTAGAGTGACTGACAACTTTCAGAACACCGACTAAACTAGAAACAACTGCTCCTTAGGTGCAGTTGTTTTTTTGCTGATAATAATGAGTCAGGGAGTGCTTGAATCGATGCTTGATTCGTATAAGGGTAATGACATCATGGGTACATTAGTTCCTATGGTTGTAGAGCAGACCGCTCGTGGAGAGCGTTCATACGATATTTATTCACGTTTATTAAAAGAGCGTGTTATTTTCATAGTGGGTCAAGTAGAAGACCATATGGCGAATCTGGTAGTTGCTCAGATGCTATTTTTGGAATCTGAAAATCCAGATAAAGATATTCATTTGTATATCAACTCTCCAGGTGGCTCAGTCACTGCGGGGATGTCGATTTACGATACGATGCAGTTCATTAAGCCTAACGTAAGCACCATGTGTATTGGACAAGCTTGCAGTATGGGTGCATTTTTATTGAATGCGGGTGCAGAAGGTAAGCGTTTTTGTCTGCCTAATTCTCGCGTCATGATTCACCAGCCAAGTGGTGGTGCCCAAGGTCAGGCGACGGATATTCAGATTCAAGCGAATAATATTCAAGAAACAAAAGATCGATTGAATCGAATTATGGCCAAACATTCTGGTCAAACAGTTGAACAGGTTGCTCAAGATACCGAGCGTGATAACTTCATGAGTGCTGAAGAAGCAGTGAAGTATGGCTTGATCGATAAAGTATTAGAGAGCCGTAACGCAGAATAGCGTACGGCATCAAACGTAAGTTAATGAGGCAGTCGAATGACCGACGACACTAAAGGCAAAGGCGAAGATAACGGCAAGTTGCTGTACTGCTCCTTTTGTGGCAAAAGTCAGCATGAAGTGCGTAAGCTGATTGCTGGCCCTTCTGTATTCATTTGCGATGAGTGCGTTGATTTATGCAACGACATCATTCGTGAAGAAGTTCAAGAAGCCGAGAACAAAAGCGATTCGGATAGTTTACCGACGCCAAAAGAAATTAAAGATACTCTTGATGAGTATGTGATTGGCCAAGATAAAGCAAAGATTGTTTTGTCGGTAGCGGTTTACAATCACTATAAGCGCTTGCAGTTCGGTGAACGCAAGGGTGACGTTGAGCTTTCAAAGAGTAATATCTTGTTAATCGGTCCAACCGGTAGTGGTAAGACACTATTGGCTGAGACTTTGGCACGTCTATTGAACGTTCCTTTCACTATTGCAGACGCGACGACCTTAACGGAAGCCGGTTATGTGGGTGAGGATGTTGAGAATATTATTCAGAAGTTGTTGCAGAAATGTGACTACGATGTAGAAAAAGCTCAGCGTGGCATCGTTTATATCGATGAAATTGATAAGATTTCACGCAAGTCTGACAACCCATCAATTACTCGTGATGTTTCGGGTGAGGGTGTGCAGCAAGCTTTGCTTAAGTTGATTGAAGGCACCGTTGCTTCAGTTCCTCCTCAGGGTGGGCGTAAGCATCCACAGCAAGAATTCTTGCAGGTTGATACTTCTAACATGTTGTTCATCTGTGGTGGTGCGTTTGCGGGTCTAGATCAGCTAATTCGTGACCGTTCAGAAAAGAGCAGTATTGGTTTCTCTGCCACTGTAAAAGGCAAGGATGAGGAAAGATCAATCGGTGATCTGTTGCGTTCGGTAGAACCGGGTGATTTGGTTAAATATGGCTTAATTCCTGAATTCATTGGTCGTTTGCCGGTTGTGGCGACACTCGACGAGCTTGATGAAGAGGCATTGATTCAGATTTTGACTGAACCTAAGAACTCTTTAGTTAAGCAGTATCAAAAGTTATTTGATATGGAAGACGCTGAACTAGAGTTCCGCGACTCTGCGCTTAAAGCTGTTGCTCATAAGGCGATGGCGCGTAAGATCGGAGCACGTGGATTACGTTCGATTCTAGAAGGTATCTTGCTTAATAGTATGTACAAGATTCCGTCTGAAGAAAATGTAACCAAGGTGGTTATCGACGAAGGTGTAATCAATGGCGATTCTGAGCCATTATTCATCTATGAGTCTAGCGATGTTAGTAAAGTTGCCCCAGGTGATGCTTAATCTCTGAGCAAACTATATTAGCATTGTAAAAGAAAGGGCCGTTTGGCCCTTTTTTTTCATCTTTTTTTTCGTCTTTTTTTGTGCTTTCCTATATTAGTCCTTGTTTTTTTAATCAATGCCCGCAACTCTATAAATAATGTGAATTAAATGTGGCAGTTCCAATAGAGTATTAAGGTTTATTATGAGTCAAGATTACCTGCCGTTGTTGCCTTTGCGTGACGTCGTAGTATTTCCAAGTATGGTCATCCCTTTGTTTGTGGGGAGAGCTAAATCCATTGCTGCTTTAGAAGATGCAATGGCACAAGATAAGCGCGTTATGCTGGTTGCCCAAAAAGATGCCAGTCATGACAATCCGGATGTCAGTGATCTAAACCAAGTCGGTACGGTCGCTAATATTTTACAGCTGCTTAAATTGCCAGACGGTACGGTTAAAGTATTGGTCGAAGGGGACTATCGTGCCAATTTAGTTGAATTAATTGATGAAGATGATTTATTCCGTTGTCACGCAGAGAGCTTGGTCGATCCTGATCTTTCAGAGCGCGAAAACGAGGTCTTGGTGCGCTCTTTGACTGGGCACTTTGAGCAATACGTCCAGCTATCGAAAAAAGTACCGAGTGAGGTTCTATCGACTATTTCCGGTATTGAAGATGCCTGTCGTTTAGCGGATACCATTGCCGCACATATTTCCCTGAAGCTTGATGAAAAACAGTCTGTGCTTGAGATGATTAACATTCAGGAGCGTGTTGAGCACTTGATGGGTGTTATGGAATCTGAAATCGATCTCTTTAAGGTTGAAAAACGTATCCGTGGCCGTGTCAAAAAGCAGATGGAAAAGAGTCAGCGCGAGTATTATTTGAATGAGCAAATGAAAGCCATTCAAAAAGAATTGGGGGATATGGAAGATGCCCCTAATGAAATGGAAGAGCTGCAGCGCAAGATTACTGATTCAGGTATGACCAAAGAAGCGCAAGACAAGACAGAAGCTGAGCTTAAAAAATTAAAAATGATGTCGCCGATGTCGGCAGAAGCGTCTGTAGTACGCGGTTATATCGATTGGATGATTGGTATCCCGTGGAAAAAGCGCAGCCGTATCAGTCATGATCTGAAGAAGGCCAAAGAAATACTCGATGCTGAGCATTATGGACTGGAAGAGGTTAAAGAACGAGTTCTAGAGTATCTAGCAGTACAGAACCGTGTGAAGAAAGTGCGTGGCGCGATTCTATGTCTTGTAGGGCCTCCAGGTGTCGGTAAAACATCCCTAGGGCAGTCTATTGCGCGTGCTACCAATCGTAAGTTTGTCCGCATGGCGTTAGGCGGGGTGCGTGATGAAGCTGAGATTCGAGGCCATAGACGTACTTACATCGGCTCTATGCCGGGTAAATTAATTCAGAAAATTTCGAAAGTAGGGGTTAAGAACCCACTTTTCTTATTGGATGAAATTGACAAGATGGGTATGGACCAGCGAGGCGATCCAGCATCGGCTTTATTAGAAGTATTGGATCCGGAGCAAAATGATAGCTTCAATGATCATTATCTAGAAGTCGATTACGATCTTTCGGATACCATGTTTATTTGTACTTCGAACAGTATGAATATCCCCGGTCCATTATTGGATCGTATGGAGGTGATCCGTATTCCGGGTTATACCGAAGACGAAAAACTTAATATTGCAATACGCTATCTTTTGCCTAAGCAAATTAAAGTGAATGGCTTGAAAGCGAAGGAAATAACCGTTGCTGATGATCGCATACGTGATGTGATTCGTTATTATACCCGTGAAGCAGGTGTTCGATCTTTAGAGCGTGAATTAGCCAAGCTATGTCGCCGTGTCGTAAAAGCCAATATGCTAGCGGATAAAGCGAGTAATATTGAAATTACCGAAGCGCTATTGGAAGATTACCTAGGTGTACATAAATGCAGCTTTGGTTTAGCGGGTGTTGATAACCAGGTAGGCCAGGTAACAGGTTTAGCTTGGACTTCAGTCGGCGGGGAATTGTTGACGCTAGAATCAGCGGTAACGTCGGGTAAGGGGCGCATTACAAAAACTGGGTCGTTGGGTGATGTAATGCAAGAATCTATTCAGGCAGCCTTGACCGTGGTTAGAAGTCGAGCACAAGCCTTGGGTGTTGCTGAAGATTTTATTGAAAAGCACGACCTGCATATTCACGTTCCTGAAGGAGCAACGCCAAAGGATGGACCCAGTGCTGGTGTCGGTATGGCCACCGCGCTGGTTTCATCTATGACAGGTATTCCTGTACGCGCAGATGTGGCAATGACGGGTGAGATTACTTTACGCGGTAAGGTGTTAGCAATTGGTGGGTTAAAAGAGAAGCTACTGGCGGCTCATCGCGGTGGCATTCGTACAGTAATCATTCCGAAAGAGAATGAAAAAGATTTGCGTGAGATTCCTGAAAACATCCAAAAAAATCTTGAAATCATTCCTGTTGAATGGATTGATGAAGTTTTGGATATTGCCTTAGAAAGTAAGCCTGAGCCATTAGTTGGTGAAATAGTGAGCAAAGATGAGGCTCAAATCAAAAAAGATAGTAAAACTCGTCCAAGCACCCACTAAGGTCGCTTGACGTCTGCAGGTTGGGTTGGTATAAATCTTTGCTCAATTAAAGATTGCTGTACGAATTCAGCTTGCTAGTTACAAAAATTATTAGCGTATATAAATAAAAAGGGGATTTAGTGTGAACAAATCAGAATTAGTAGATTCTATCGCTGCTCAGGCAGACATTCCAAAAGCAGTTGCAGGTCGTGCATTAGATGCAATGATTGAAAGCATTGGTGGCGCTTTGAAAGATGGCGACCAGGTTGCATTGGTTGGATTTGGTACTTTCTTAGTTAAAGAGCGTGCTGCGCGTACTGGCCGTAATCCACAAACCGGTGAGCCAATTCAAATTAAAGCGGCTAAAGTGCCTAGCTTTAAGCCAGGAAAAGCTCTTAAAGACGCTGTTAACTAAATCAGTTGATACCGTCAAAAACGCATCTCATTAGATGCGTTTTTTTTTGCTCGCTGCTTAAAAGAAAGATTTGGAGATCTCATGTTGCAGAATATTCGCGATAATTCACAAGGAACTATCGCCAAAATCATCGTCGGTTTTATTATTGTTACCTTCGCATTGTTTGGTATTGAATCTATTGTTGCATTAGGGAACAGTGAATCTGCTCCTGCTACAGTAAATGGTACTGACATAGAAGAAGTGGAAATTTTGCGTTTAGTCGAAATGCAAAAGAACCGTTTTCGTCAGCAGTTTGGTGAGAATTATGATGAGAGCCTATTCAATGATAGTTTCTTACGTCAATCTGCCTTAGAGCAGCTGATCGAACAAAAAGTTGCAGTCACTCAAGCTCGCGAGCTGGGTGGATACGTATCAACTCAATCGGTTGATAAAGCAATTTTAGCGTCACCAGAGTTCCAGCAAAATGGCGAATTTTCAAGTGACCGCTTTAAAATGGTTCTTCGTCGTAGCGCATTAACGCCGTTGGCATACCGTGCTGTTCTAGAAGAGCAGGCATTGGTTACTCAAATTCAATTAGGTACCGGTTTAACGGATACGGCACTGCCTTTCGAAGTTAAGCGTCAGCAGGCTTTGAAAACTGAACAGCGTGATTATGAATATGTCGTTTTTAATACAGTTGATCTGAAAACAGAAATTCAATTGTCTGCGGAAGATGTTCAAGAGTTTTATGCGGCTAATAATCAGCGTTATAAAACGGAAGAACAGGTTTCTGTTGATTATGTTGTTTTGAATAAATCTGATCTGCATGCCGACATCGATGTTGATGGCGAGCAAATCGATCAGGCTTACCAAGACTATCTTGATCAGCAGGGTGAAACTGAAGAGCGTAAAGCGAGTCACATTCTTGTTGAAATTAATGACGAACGTAATGATGATGCGGCCTCAGCTTTGGCACAACAGCTATCAGTTAAGGCGATTGGCGGTGAAGATTTTTCTACGCTAGCGCAACAGCATTCTGACGACATCGGTTCTAAAAATGTCGGTGGTGATCTTGGCTTTAATACTCGCGGTGGTTTCGTTACTGAATTTGACGACGCATTATTTGCGATGATAGAAGGTCAGGTATCCGAACCGATCAAAACTGAGTTTGGTTATCATGTGATTAAGCTTGAAGCTATTCGTAAGCCTGACGTTATGTCTAAAGAAGCTAAGCAAGTTGAACTTATTGCTGAAATTAAGGCTTCACAGGTTAACGAAATGTTCGCAGAGCAATCTGAGGCGTTAGCGGCAGCTGCTTTTGAAAATGACAATATTGAAAATCTGATAGAAAATAGTGATCTAGGTCTTAAAGCGCTGAATTCTGGTTTATTCAGTCGTTCTCAAGGCATTAATATCGCTCTTAACCCATCAATTCGTAAAGCGGCTTTTGAAGAAAAAGTACTGGCTGATCGTGAGCTGAGTGACTTGATAGAAATTTCTGCTGATCAGATAGTTGTAATCGGTTTAAGCAAGCATGTTGAGCCTGCGGTAAAGCTTTTAGCAGACGTTAAGGTTATTATTGAAGGACACTTGCTGACTGAAAAAGCGAATGAGCTTGCCAATGAAAAAGCCAATGCGCTAGTGGCGAGTCTTGAATCCGGTGACGCAGGCGTTATTTGGCTTCAAGTTAAAGCCGCAACATTTTCTGATGCGGGTGACGCACCTGCAGAATTAAACAAAGCAGTTTTTGCTTTAGCTAAGCAAACGGGTGAAGTAACTTCGATTAAAGTGGCCAATGGTCAAGCGGTAGCCCGTTTGAAAACTATTGCCCAGATTGAAGTGGCGGTCTCAGCTGAAGAGCAGGCAGCGATTAGCCAAGCGAAAGCGAATGAGAGTTTCTATGTCTATCGTGAGTGGGCTAAAGCCAACTCTGATATTGAGCGTAGTGGTTCTTAATCTGAGCTAGCTTAGATTTGAAGTCGTTAAACAAGCATTAAAAAAGGGGCCTAGGCCCCTTTTTTAATGCTTGTTATAATTACTTGAGAAAGCGCTTAACTTTCTACGTTATCTTCCATTTCTTCTAGGCTCATCGCGCAGCTATTGAAACCAGCATCAACATAAATAGTTTGAGCAGTAATGCCGGATGCTAAATCAGAACATAAAAACATAGCACTATTACCCACTTCGGCAATGGTCACGTTACGTTTTAGCGGTGCTCGTTCGGCATTACGTTTCAACATCTTACGGAAGTTCTTAATGCCGGATGCTGCTAATGTTCTAATCGGTCCAGCAGAGATAGCATTGACGCGAATACCCTCTGATCCAAGGCTGCCAGCTAAGTAGCGCACAGAGGCCTCTAAACTGGCCTTAGCAAGACCCATAACATTGTAGTTAGGCAGTGTTTGCTGTGAACCATGATAGGTCAGCGTCAATAGGCTACCATTTCGCCCTTGTAGCATAGGTCGAGCCGCTTTTGCGAGTGCGACAAAGCTATAAGCACTAATGTCATGAGCGATGTGAAAGCCTTCGCGAGTCGTGGCGGCTAAATAATCTCCATCTAATTCATGGCCAGGAGCAAAGCCGACCGAGTGCACCAGAATATCCAGACCGTCCCACTCTTTACCCAGCGTCTCAAATACCTGTGAAATTTGTTCATCGCTGGCCACATCGCAAGGCAATACAATATTTGATCCCCACTGTTCGGCCATTTTTTCTACCCGACCCTTTAACTTTTCACCCTGGTAGGTAAACGCTAATTCAGCGCCTTGCTGGTAAAAGGCTTCAGCAATACCTGCTGCGATTGATAGCTTGCTGGCAACTCCGACGATTAAAACTTTTTTACCGGCTAATAAACCCATGGTGTTTCCTTATAATTTTTTTAAATTTATATCAATTAAAGATTATGACTTAGGCTAACCTGTTCTCTTCGAGAGGCCAAGCGGGTATTGAGGCAATTAACTGTTGCGTATAACGTTGTTGTGGCTGATCACAAATTTGCAGTGCTGGCCCATACTCAATAATTTCACCTTGATGCATCACTGCAATATTATCGGCAATGTGACGTACGACGGAAAGATCGTGGGTAATGAATACCATAGACAAATGAAGTTTTTGCTGCAATTCGACTAATAAATTTAGAATTTGAGCTTGTACAGAAACATCCAGTGCCGATACCGGTTCATCACAGACTAATAACTTGGGTTCCAGCATCAGTGCTCTAGCAATACCGATACGTTGTTTTTGGCCACCGGAAAATTCATGGGGGTAGCGTGATAAAATAGTCGCTGGCAAGCCGACCAATAAAAGCATGTCTTTGGCTTTTTTAATTTGGCTGCGGGTATCACCTATTTTATGGATGATAAGCGCTTCTGTTAGCAGCGTTTGGATTGTATGACGGCTGTTCAGTGATTCTTGCGGGTCTTGAAAGATGAACTGTATTTTTTTTGCTAGCGGTAAGCGCTTTATCGAATTGAGTGACTGGCCTTGAAAGTCTATAGTGCCCGAACTCGCGGTTAATAGCCCAGACATTATTTTCGCGAGCGTGGTCTTGCCACTGCCAGATGTGCCGACAATGCCTAGCGTCTGCCCCTTCAATAGCTTCAAAGATACTTCTTTAACCGCTTGAAAATCGTGTTTTTTAAAACTCAATATTGATGAGCTTAACTCAAAACTTTTATTCACTTGGCTGAGACTGAGAATTACCTTACGACCCGTTTTTCCTGCAGTATCTTTATTTTTACTGGGGTCATGGAGTGCGTGCTGATTGAATAGGCTTCTATCTAGATCATATTGCAGTAATACCTGATTGAAGCGCTGTCTCTGTTGCTCTTCTGTCTCTTCGCTGCTGTCGGCCTGCTGAATACTCGGTAGGGGCTGACGGCAGGGGTGCTGTTTTGATGGGCTGCATAGTAATAATGCTTGGCTATAGGGATGCTGAGGCTGATGGAACAGTTGCTGAATACTGGCGCGTTCAATGATGCGTCCAGCATACATGACTAAGGCGTACTCACACATTTGTGCAATAACTCCAAGGTCGTGGCTAATAAACAGCAGGCTAGTATTATATTTTTTCTGTAAAGAACGCAATAAATCCAGTATCTGAGCTTGAATCGTTACATCGAGCGCGGTAGTCGGTTCATCAGCAATAATTAATTCTGGTCGACATGAAAGCGCCATGGCAATCATCACACGCTGGCGCATTCCCCCCGATAATTGGTGAGGGTAGTTGTGCTGCCTCTCACTCGGCTGATCAATACCCACATCGGTTAATAATTCCAACGTTTGCTGTTGGATGTTTTTGTTGCTCAACTGGGGATAATGCAGCTTAATTTGTTCAGCTATTTGGCTATAAATCGTGCGAACAGGATTCAGGGCTGTCATCGGCTCCTGAAAAATCATGGCAATTTTATTACCTCTAAGCTGATTAAGCGTTGGGCTATCGAGGGTTACTATATCTACCCCGCAGTATAATATTCTGCCACGCCGAATTTTTATATCGGGCTGAGGTAGCAAGCGCATAATAGCTTGTACAGTTAAACTTTTACCACAGCCTGATTCACCGACGATGCCGATCGCTTCGCCACGTTTTAGCTTAAAACTGATGCCTTTAACTAGATCGTGCCAAGAGTTTCCTTGTTTAACCGCAATGGTTAAATCAATGACTTCTAATAAAACAGTATCTTTTGTCATGGCGCGATTACTTTAAAATCACTATTAATAATCGTACTGGTTTTAAAACCTTTACCACTGCGTTTCGCAGAAAGACTATCGATTTTGCTTTTGGCATCAATCCAAAAAAGCCCGCCTTGAGTCGGGTGAAAAGGATTGAACAAGCTCTGGCTTGATTTGGTTGCAATGTTCTCTGGCAATTTAAGCCATCGCCAGAAGCCAGATCGGGTGAAGGGCACCATGGTCGATGGAATGAATACCACTTGTGCAGCAATTTTACTTTCTAACTCCTGGGCTAACAAAATGCGTTCTTGTTCTTTAGACGATTCGCGATATTGATTAATTAAGCGATCAATAATTGCATCAGAAAGGTTGGTCACATTGTTGGTTTGCGGCTTATGCGCATTGTCGGAATGAAAGTGCTGCCAATACGCAGGGCGAAAGCCAGTGCTCCAGCCAAGCCAGGCAATATCATGTTTTTTCTCAATGACATTTTTATAAAAAGAGGTGGATTCTAGATATTGAGGTTTAAGTTCTATGCCCGCTTTTTTAGCCTCTTCTGCAAGTACAATGATTTGCGGTTCGTGTAGTTTATTACCATAGCTAATGGTAAACGATAGGCGGTTCTTATCTTTTACTCGAATACCGCGTTGATCTTTGTTATTCCAACCTGCTGCGTCTAAATATGCGCCAGCTTGTTTTAGATCAAAACCTAAAGGGTTGACCTTATCATTAGAATATTTTCCATAACCGGTATGAAAGCGAGGCAGCCGTTGATAATCGTTGCGCAATAACTGCTGAATTATTTTGTCAAAGTTCAAACCGTGAGCAATGGCTTTTCGAACGTTAATATCTTGTAGTAGTTGATTGTCTAAATTTAAAAATAAACCAGATGCACCTTGCTCGACTTGATTATAAAAAGAGAGTTTATGAATAAAACCTTTTTGAAACATGGGTCCATTGGCTTTTTCATGCCATAGTTTAGGCAAAGTGAGGTTGAATACGTCCAGCTCGCCGCGCTCAAAGTACTTAAATGCGGTATTGGGGTCGCGCACCACTTTTATTAAAACGTTATCGACATTGAAGCGGTTGCGTATAAATTGTTCATCTTGTGCCCACCAATCGAATTTACGCTTGAACTTTATGCTTTTCCCTTTACGAATTTTAGTTATTTTGTAAGGTCCGGTATTGGGTTCTATTTTCCAATTAAAGGCACTGACCCACTGTTGGTTGAGTTTGTGGAAGTGCTTAGCACGGGGTTGCAGGGAGTAATAATAATGCAGATCTTTCTTCGGTTTGATGCGCGCACCGACAATGGCAAGGGTGTGTGAATCAAATTTAACAACATCCGTTATTTCTTCGCTAAAGTGCTTGTTATACCAAGGCGCAACAATATCTTTAGATCGATTGAATTCTAATGCGAATAAAAAATCGTCAGCAGTTACCGGTAAACCATCTGACCAGCGTGCATTCTTTTTTATCTTGTAATAGACCGTCTTACCATCTTTGTCGTACGCCCAGTGACTGGCTAACATTGGAATGACTTCGCCGCTATTTGGATGCATGTCGACTAAAGACATTTGATTATCTAATAAAAAACTGCGAAAAGAGTTGTTTGAATCGGGCCCTACCGTTCTTAGAGTAGGAGGGAAACTCGATATATTGAGTCTTAATAGTCCACCTTTTTGAGCGTCAGCAGAGCCCCATTCAAGGCTTGTGGTATTGGTTTGCCAGACTAAGTCATTTGGCAGGGTTGCCGCGACTGCAAGTTTAACCGACAGAATAAGAATGGGTATGAATTTTAGCGTACTAATTATTTTTTTCATCATGCTAATGCCTAACTCTGGTTATTCATAGTAGATTTTATGTTTAGGATCAAAAACTTCGCGAATGGCTTCGCCAATAAAGGTGACCAGCATTAAAACAAAAGATAATGAGATGACCACTGAGCTAATAATCCAAGGGGAGTCCAAATTATCAACGCCTTGTCTTAATAGTTCTCCCCAGCTGGGTGCTGGGGCAGGCAGGCCAAAACTTAAAAAATCAAGTGCGGTTAATGCTGTAATCCCCCCCGCAACAGAAAAGGGAATAAACGTAATGATTGTCGAAATGGAATTGGGAATAATGTGTTTGTAAATAATGCGAAAGTTACTGGCGCCCATCATTTTAGCGGCCAAAACGTAATCTCGATTAGCTTCTTTATAACTAGCACTGCGCATATACCAAGTCATGCTCATCCAGCCAAAGAGTGCCATGATGAAAACCAGTGACCAGAACCCTGGAGTAATCAGGGAACTCATTATCATAACAATATAAAGAAAGGGGATGTTGGACCAGATTTCAATAATACGCTGAAAAAACAAATCAAAAGCGCCGCCTAAAAAGCCCATAAAACAACCGACGAGTACACCAAAAAAATACTCGACGATAAGCAATGTGATAGCAAAAAATATAGCGATGCGAAATCCATAGACTAAGCGAACTAGAACATCACGACCTATGGTGTCTGTGCCAAGGTAGTGTTGAGATAATGCGCTTGGGGGCTGAGGTGGGTAAAAGCCATCTTCTAAATCGACTTCGGTGGCATTGAACGGAACGAGTGGTAGGAGAACAAAATTTGAAGGGTCGTTGTTATCTTCAGCCCACATTTTTTTCAGTTGGCGATAATTAGTTTCATATTCATACTCTAAACCAAATTGTTTGCCCTCTAAAGTTGAGCTGAAAATTGGCCAATACAGTTCACCTTGATATTGAACCATTATCGCTTTTGAATTAAAAAGGAGTTCGGCGAAGCAAGAGGTTAAAATTAATAGGCATAAAAAAACGAACGAGAAATATCCACGCTTTAGGCGCTTGAACTTCTGCCATGGCCCTTGTGGTCGTTCTTGTCTCTGAATCGAAGATACGTGCATTATGAAGATCCCCCAAAGCGAATTCTAGGGTCAACCAGTGCAACACAGATGTCTGACAGAATATTACCAAGTAAGGTTAATAAAGCTGAGATAACTAGAATACCCATCACCACAGGGTAGTCTCTTTCAATCAGGGATTCATAACCCAATAAGCCAAAGCCATCAATATTGAAAATCGTCTCAATTAAAAAAGAGCCCATCAAAATTAATGAAATATTATTGCCAAAGTGAGTGGCTAAAGGAATTAAGCTATTACGTAAAGCATGACGAAATACAGCTTGGGGAAAGCTCATACCTTTGGCAATGGCGGTTTGCACATATTGAGCGGATAAATTGTCTAATAACGCATTTTTAACCATAAAGGTCATCACTGCGAAGCTGCCGCTAATGTAAGCAATTAAGGGTAATGTTGCGTGTTTTATAATGTCCCATACTTGATCTTGCCAAGGTAAATACTCAAACTCGTCACTGCTAAAACCGCCCATAGGGAAGAATTCGAAATGAAACGAAAAGGTATAGAGCAGGGCGATCGCCACGATATAATTAGGAATGGCATAGCCTAAAAAAACCACCAGCGAGGTGATGAAATCACCAGCTTCACCATGTTTTAGTGCTTTATAAATACCCAAAGGAATTGCGATTAAATACGTGATAATTAACGTGCAGACGCCGTAAAAAATTGAAATAGGTAGGCGCTCTTTAATCGTTTCCCATACGGGTTCGTAATACCGAGTCGACATGCCTAGGTCAAGCTGGAGCAGTTTTCCCAGCCAATCAAAATAACTGGTTAAAATGGGTTTATCAAAACCATAATATTCTTTGAGCTGATCTAGTTGATCTGCCGAAAGAGTATTTCCGGCAATGCTGTGCTGGGAGGATTGCTGCTGGCTGGCCATTTGATAGGCGGTCATCATGCGTTCAATCGGTCCGCCAGGCACCATACGAGTGAGTGCGAATACGACAATGGTAATGCCAATAAAGGTCGGTATTACCAATAATAAACGCCGTAAAATATAGCCTAGCATCGACAGTCCTTGTCCATTAATAACACCTTATTGTCATTCGCTGTTTAGTTGGTTACATCAACATACAGGGTTAGTCGTTGCCCTGGTTGTAAGTATTTGCTTTTCGACTTTTGTCGATTCCAGCGTATTAGGTCCTGAACTCTGACTCTAAATTTGTCAGCGATGCGGGCGAGGGAGTCACCATTTCGCACGGTATAGGTTAGTTTTCGAATAACCTCGCGACTTTTACGAAGTTTTTTCTGCCCCCAAATTACTAAGTTCTGACCTTGCTTTAACATGTCTCCAGGTGCCATACCGTTCCACTTTGCCAGTTCACGAATACCGACTTTGTAGTCTCGAGCAATTTCCCAGAAACTATCACCGCTCTGTACTTTATAATCAATCTTGTTTCTATTCTTACTGCGCTTAGAGGAATTTTGGATTTTCGCTAGGCGAGTATCGGCGCTGAAAGAATAACTTTTAAGGGATTTGTAGGCTGAAGGAATCAATAATTGATCGCCCGTGCGGATCATACTTTTACGCAGATTGTTAGCATCTTTCAGCGCATCAGGAGTTGTGTGGAATTTCTTTGCAATGGTGATTAAAGAATCGCCACGCTTCACCTGGTAACGCTGCCATTTCATGCGTGCGTTTTTAGGTAATTTGGCAATATTTTCTAAAAAAAGTTCTTTCTTCTCGATAGGAATTAATACCTTATGTGGGCCGCTGGGTTTTGTCGCCCAGCGATTGAATCCGGGATTCAATTTGTAAATTTCATCCAGTGGGGTGTCGGCTACTTCCGCAAGTTGAGAAAGGTCTATTTGGCCACCGGTATCAACACTGGCAAAGTACGCTTTATTCGCTAACGGTTTTAACGTGATGCCGTTTTTCTCTGGGTACTTAATTAGCTGCGCAAGGGCAATCAGCTTAGGGACGTAGTCACGTGTTTCTCTAGGTAAGCTGAGAGACCAGAAATCTGTCGGCTTACCCAGTCGCTTGTTCTTTCTAATGGCTTTTCGTACATTGCCCGCGCCGGTATTATAAGAGGCAAGGGCCAACAGCCAATCCCCCTTGAACTCACGCTGAAGTGCTTCTAGGTAGGTCAGGGCGGCAATGGTCGATGCGCTAATGTCACGGCGTCCGTCGTACCACCAATCTTGGGTTAAGCCAAAATCACGGCCTGTCGACGGGATAAACTGCCATACCCCAGACGCTCGGCCATGGGAATAAGCGAAAGGATCAAAGGCACTTTCAACAATGGGTAATAACGCCAGTTCCCCAGGAATATCACGCACGTCAATCTGCTCAGCGATATAATACATATAACGCTGAGCTCGAGTGGCCATACGGTCCATATAGCCTTGGTGTTTTTTAAACCAATTGAGTTGAGCTCTCACTCGTGGGTTATCAATGTCTTGATTGAAGCCATAAGCGGTGATAATGCGTTGCCATAAATCGGCGTTCGCAGCAGGGTTGTCTATGGTTGATTGCACCGGCTGCCATTGGTCCATTACAGGAACCACAGGGCTGACGACTATGGGGGCAATCGGTTTTGTGTCCTGAACTAAGGGTTGATGAGAGCAAGCGCTGATCAAAATTAGGCTCAAGGGTAAAGATAATAATAGCTGGTGAAGCTTCATCCAATTACAATACTGTTGCTGATAAGGTTGCTCAGTCTAATAAGGCAGGGCATAAAGGGTCAAGGATAAATATGAACTCTGTTCCCCATAAGTTAGACAATCATGATTATAAGCGCTGGTTAAAAACCCACTCAGCTCAACGAATGTTGTCTTTACAATCGGCGTGGTTACAAACACAGCTGGGCCGTTTTTCAGGCGCACACCTTATGTTTCAGGGCCTGGACCCAGAATTGGACTTATTATCAGCGAGTCCCATAAAGCACGCTTTTCGTATGGCCTTGCCTTGGCAAGAAGGTATTGCTACGGATGCTTGGATGACGAGTAGTGATTGGCCTTTGGCCGATCAAAGTCTTGATTTGGTGGTTATGCAGCACAGTTTGGACTTTACGCGACGCCCACATCAGATGATTCGAGAAGCTGCGCGCACAATAGTGCCGAGTGGCTATTTAGTGATCATTGGCTTTAACCCTTGGAGTTGGTGGGGCTGCGTACAAAAAACAATGCCGTTTTCGACTGATATGCCTTGGGTAGCAAACGCGGTGAGTATGAAGCGCTTACAAGATTGGCTGTTGTTGTTGGATTTCAGCGTGCAAAGCACAGAAACGTTGGGGCACTTATGGCCGATCACACTTTTGCCTAGGCGTGTTTCTCAGCGTATCGACAGCGTTTTGGCGGGGCCCATAGGGATGGGTAATTTTTATATGGTCATTGCTCAAAAGACAACGGTGGGTATGACCAGTATTCGCTCTAGACATTGGCCTATGATGGAACCACAGCTGGGGTGGGCAAAGAATATGGGTAGAGCGAAATCCTAAAATAGCGCGTATAAACACGAAATTGAATATCCCGTTAGGTGCCTAGCGAGATAAATATCAAAGCATCAGCAGTGAGAATGTCATGAGACAAGTAGTACTGGATACAGAAACAACGGGTATTGGCGCTGAGAAAGGCCATAGAATTATTGAAATTGGTTGTGTGGAGCTGATTGATCGAAAGCTAACCGGGCGTCATTATCACCAATACGTTAATCCCCAGCGCCCGAGTGATGAAGAAGCGATCGGAGTTCACGGTATTACCGATGAGTTTTTAGCCGATAAGCCCCTCTTCGGACAGGTTGCCCAAGCCTTTTATGATTTTATTGAGGGGGCCGAATTAGTTATTCATAACGCCCCTTTCGATGTTGGCTTTATGGATGCGGAATTCCGTCGGGTAAATATGCCGATGACGAGAACGTATTGTACCGTGCTTGATACGCTTGTTATGGCACGTGATATGCGTCCAGGGCAGCGTAATAGCTTGGATGCGTTATGTCGGAGCTATGGTATTGATAACAGTCATCGGGAGCTGCACGGCGCATTACTCGATGCTGAAATTTTATCCGATGTGTATCTGATGATGACGGGGGGGCAGACCGATCTCATGTTCAGTGCTGGTGCCAGTGAAGGTGATGCAAATTTAGTGATGCTTAACCTTGAGCAGTTGGGTGAAGTAGACAGTCAGGCATTATCGGTGGTGCGGGCGACATCCGCTGAATTGTCGGAGCATGACGTAATAATGGACCTGTTGGATAAAAAAAGTGATGGCGCCATTTGGAGACGCTAACCAAATAATGCCTGGATTCTCGAGCTGGATCACAGATATGATGCCGTATGTCAGGTATTATTAGTCTTGCAACCTAAAGAAACTTAGGGTATCCATAAAGTAATCTTTCTCTCCCGCGTGAACGTGGGTAGAATAATGATATATAACAAGAAATTGTAGATGACAAAATGGCTGTAATTAGACACACAGGAAGTCCCATGTCCAACCTAGCTTCGACATTGAATTTAGTGCGCAAAGAAGTCGATGGCGCGCTAGATCAATCTGCTGTTCAACTTGAACATTATGCTGAGAGTGGTAATGCGGATGACTTAAAAGGATTTTTAGGTGAAATTCAGCAAATTCGTGGCACATTTAAGATGCTCGATTTTCGTGCCGGCGAGCGCTTATGCGAAGAGCTAGCCGATACTGGCCGTACACTGACTCAGATTGAAGGTGAAAACCGAAATGCTCTAGAAGCATTTAGTAAGTCGATAATGATTTTAAAACGCTATGTCGAAATGGTGACGAATGGTCAGCTAGTGGCACCCGGTCTGTTGCTTGAAGTCATTAATGATGTGCGTAAAAGCCGACAAGAAAAACCCTTGCCAGGGGCCTATTTTTTCATGACAAATTTACGTCCTAAGCTTGATGTTCCCCCTGCCAGCGCCCGTCCAATTGCAATACCTTATCGTCGAGTCCGTCAGCTTTTCCAAATCGGTTTGTTGGGTGTAATGCGCAACCAAGGTCGTAAAGGTGCATTAAATGTCATGGGGCGCGCAGTATCTCGAATTGAAAAAGCGGCACGTGGACAGCAAACTTGGGGGTTTTGGTATGCTGTTAAAGCTGCTCTCGAGGCACTCAATCAGGAATCTTTTGAAATAGACTTGTCACGAGTTATGTTAATGCGCGCGCTCGACAGCCAAATTCGAAAGCTGGAAGATAGTGATGGTCAATTACTGACAGAAAAACAGCCTGATTGGTTACTGAAAGAATTTCTATATCTTATCTCTTTAGCTGAGCCTGAAACTGCGCTTATCAATAAAGCACAAAAAGATTTTAACCTGTCCTCCGATCTGCGCGAAATTCAGTTAGGAGAAGCGCGCCGTAAATTAAGTGGGCCTGATCAGTCAGCGATGGATTCACTGACGGAAGCGCTGCAAGATGAATTACATGGCATTAAAGATTTATTGGATCTGGCTGAACGTACCGATGGTTTCGATGATAACTTCTCCGACTTATCGATCAGTCTACGTCGCATAGCCGATACCTTGATTATGGTTAATCTGCCACAAACAGCCACACGTACCATGGCGATTGCCGAAAGCCTGCGGGCTGAAGACGAAGCCTTTGATATTAAAATGCAAAAAGTGGCCGATCAAGTGCTTAGGGTAGAGCAAGATGTTCGCGGCTTAGCAATGAATGCCAATATCGTCAGTAGCTCGAAGGTTGATCCGTTGAGCTTGTTAGAAGCCCGTATTGGCGCCATATCCGAATCACAAACCGCCTTGTCAGTCACTAAGCGAGCGATCGGCTCCTACGTTGATTCTGGTGGCGATAAAATGCACATAAAGAATGTAGGGAAAACCTTACTCGATGTCAGTGGTGCTTTGTTCTTCTTGGATCAAGAGGAAGTCTCAGGCTTGATGATTCAGTTACAACGCTTTGTAGAAGACAAGATTGTTACGAGTGATTTTGCTCCCACAGAAGATAAAATAGAAGCCTTGGCGGATGCTATTTCTGCTGTCGAATATTATATCGACTCTTTAACAGGGCAAACCGCCGGTGCGACAGAAGCTATATCGCTCGCTAAAGAAAGTATTCAGCAATTGCTTAAGTAAGATTATCGTGTGAGCTAAGGAAGTCTATCATGTTGCAGGGAAGCATCATTTTTGTGTTAGTTGTATTGGGTCTAGGCACTTTAGCAGGAGCTGGTTTCCTATTATTTCGTCGTGGCTGGTTCTGGATTTGGCTTAAGGCCAGCTTCGCGATGGGACTGGTCGCAGTTACCGTACTCTCTCTTTTTTCTTTGCTAGATGTGCTGAGCTATAAACAGCTAATAGCCGAAGTTCCCATTGCCAGTATTAGTATCTATGAGAAACAATCTCAGCACTTTGACTTGACCTTGATTGCGACTGATGGAAAAGAGCAGCGTTTTGATATTTATGGTGATCAGTGGCAGCTAGATGCACGCCTATTAACCTGGGTCGGGCCGTTGGCCGCGATGGGTAAGAAACCCTTGTATCGCTTAGACCGCATCAGTGGTCGCTATATTTCTCTTGAGCAAGCGCGTAATGCTGAACAAAGTATTTATGCTCTTAAACAATCGAATGTCATTGATATTTGGCAGGTATTGCAAATAATACCCAGCTGGATAGATGCTAATTATGGCAGTGCTGTTTATATGCCAATGGAAAATGGTGCAGTGTATACGGTGCATTTAACGGCAAAAGGAATGAATGTACGCGCGGTTAATAATATCGCTAAGCGGTTATTGGGAGAAGAGTGGTAGCAAGGTAGATTGAATAAAATAGAGGCTAGTTAGAAATAATAGAAGTGGTTAGATTAATAGCATTATTGAGAAGGCGGGCCTTCTCAATAATAGTAGCCAATTAAGCTGGGAAAAGTTCGCCCAGCTTAGTTGCCAACATCATGTCGCCTTCAACACGTAGTTGACCAGCCATAAACGCTTGCATGCCGTCAGTTTCGCCAGAAACGATGCCTTCAAGAGTCTCAGTGTTCATGATCAAAGTAACGTTAGCGTCATCATTTTCGCCAGTTGCTAGGTCACAAGCACCATCTTTAACGATTAGGTGATAAGTTTCACCATCTTCGATGTTGAATTGAAAAATCAAGTCAAGGCCTTCAGCAGCACTTGGGTTGAATTTACTTTGCATAGTTTCGATGATGTTAGCCATGAGATGCTACCTATTTAATTGTTATGTATCTGCTTATCTCAATGCGATTTAAAGCACGCATTGAATGTAGAGACGTCACTTTATGAGGGGATAGAGTGTGTGTCAAATAAATTCATACGATTGTTTGAATTTTGTTGGCTTACAGCGGCCAAATTATGCGGTATTCTTGCGCCAAATGAATTTTACATGCATGTTTTTGAACTTTAAAGGTATCAAACTTGGAATTTCTAGCTGAATACGGCATTTTCTTATTAAAAGCCCTGACCATTGTTGTTTCTATTATCCTAGTCATAGCGGGTATCGCGGCAGTCAGCGGTAAGCAAAAACCGAGTCATGATGGCTTTATTACGGTTAATAAGATCAACGATGATCTGGATGAATATAAAGAAATATTAGAAGCAAACTTGTATGACAAAGACGAGCTGAAAGAACTTGAAAAGGCCCGTGTCAAAGCAGACAAAGAGAAAGAAAAAGCTGAAGCCGCCAAGGCTAAAGCTAAAATCAAGGCCGATAAAAAAGCCGGTAAAGATGCTGCTGAAGATGATATCGATGACGTAGACGTGATTAAGAAACGCGTATTCGTATTAGATTTCGATGGTGATATTAAAGCCAGTGCCGCTGATTTTATGCGTGAAGAAATTACCGCCGTATTAACCATGGCACGTAAAGAAGATGAAGTTGTGGTACGCCTAGAAAGTGGCGGCGGCATGGTGCACAGCTATGGTTTAGCGTCTAGTCAGCTACAGCGTATTAAAGATAAGGGCATTCCTCTGACTGTCTGTATTGATAAAGTAGCAGCCAGTGGCGGTTATATGATGGCTTGTATCGCCGATAAAATTGTTTCTGCCCCTTTTGCTATCGTTGGCTCCATTGGCGTAGTAGCACAGCTGCCTAACTTCAGCCGCTTATTGAAAAAGCATGATATAGATTTTGAAATGTTCACCGCCGGTGAATACAAGCGCACAGTGACCATGTTTGGTCACAATAGCGCCAAAGCAAAAGAAAAATTCAGCGAAGACCTAGAAGAAACCCATGTATTATTCAAAAATCACGTTTCGCATTTTCGCCCGGGTTTGAATATCGCAGAAGTCGCCACCGGTGATACCTGGTATGGGCAAGATGCCTTAGTGAACAAGCTGGTTGATCAGTTGGGCACCAGTGATGATTATCTAGTCACGGCCTGCAACGATGCAGATGTATTTGAGGTCAGCTACGAATTTAAAAAGAGCCTACAAGAAAAATTAGGCATTGCTGTGCAAATGGGTGTTGAAAAAGCAGCAACTCGCTTCTTAACCGTGATGAATGCACAAACTCATACCAAGGGTTAATACTCGGTCCTATTTTTAGACGGCTGTAATAATAAAGGAAAATCTATGACTCAGTGGCACGCTTACCGCGCAATCGAAATGAATGATGCAGCATCTGATGCCGCTCCCGCTGTTGAGTCTTCTTGGCAGCAAGTAGATGATTCTTGCTTGCCTGTGATTGGAAAGGCGAAAGGTGAGGGCGAAGTGCTCATCAAGGTGCAATACTCATCGGTTAATTACAAAGATGCGTTAAGTGCTGCTGGTAATCGTGGCGTCACGCGGAGTTTTCCTCATACTCCGGGCATCGACGCTGCCGGTACGGTGGTGAGCGATGCTTCGGGGCAATTTACTGAAGGTGCCGAAGTTGTCGTTTTTGGCTACGACCTGGGCATGAATACTTGTGGTGGTTTTGGCGAGTTCATTCGGGTGCCTGCAGCTTGGGTATTAATTAAGCCTGAAGAATTAACTTTTAAAGATTCTATGCGCTGGGGAACGGCTGGCTTTACTGCGGCATTGTCGGTCGAGAAACTGCTTAAAGCGGATATTAAGCCGGATGCCGGTAAGATCATTGTTACCGGTGCAACCGGCGGTGTTGGTTCTGTTGCGGTTTCTTTACTGGCGAAGCTTGGTTTTGAAGTGGTAGCGGTAACCGGTAAGCCATCAGCGAAGGATTGGCTTGTGAGCCTTGGCGCGAGTGAGGTACTTGATCGTGCTGATCTATTGCCTATGGCTAAAAAGCCGATGACGCGCCCCTTGTATCAAGCAGGCATTGATACGTGCGGCGGTGATATGATCGCCGCGGTATTGCCTCAATTGCAATATGGTGGTGCTTTAACAACGTGCGGCATGGTTGCCGGTGCTGATTTTAGTGCCAGCGTATTCCCATTTATTATCCGTGGTATTGACTTGCTGGGTATCGATTCGGTAGAAATCCCACAAACTCATAAGCAACTGTTACTTAAAAAAGTGGCCAGTGATTGGCAGCTATCAACACTGCCTGATTTCACTCAAACCATTGGCCGCAGCGAATTGCCTGCGGTTTTGGCTGCTGTGCTGGCAGGTAAAGGCCAAGGCCGTTACCTGTTGGATTTAGCGAAAGACTGATTCTTTAAGTATTAGTGATGATTTAGGTATCTAAAATTAAGACAGAATAAGATCCATTATTGGGTGTTTGTGGAACAAATATGCGAGGCATGGAGCGTAGCGGCGTGAAAACCTGCAACGACTGACCGAACTAAGGCTACAAGGAAGTATTTACGCCGTTTTGTGGAATAAATATCCAATCATGGAGCGTTTTTAAAACCTGCTGAGTAGTTACAAATAATAGAGAATCAGTCTCTTCTCAGTTTGTCATTCACTGCAATCGGGTTCGGGTAGTTAAACACTACAATGTAACTCGATAGCGCGAAGGTAATGATCGCGGTTGCTTGAATCAATAGAGAGCCTTGCTCTGACAAGATAGAACGCTCAAAAGCGACAAACGCAATTAACAACGAAAACTCACTGATTTGTCCTAGGCGAAAGCCGACATCCCAAGCTAAAGCAGGGCGTTCACTCATATTGCCGAGTAAATAGCGGAATATCAGCGGCTTCAATAGCAATACCGCAGCCGCTAATACCAAGGCGGGCCAAATAACACTGGAAAGCAGCTGTAAGTTGAATCCAGCCCCTAAAGCAAAGAAGAACAAGACTAAGAAAAAATCTCTTAATGGCTTTAAGCTGATCGCAATGTATTGCGCAATGGGGCTAGTTGCTAACGTTACGCCGGCAATGAAAGCCCCAATTTCTCGGGTTAAGCCAATAGCTTGGGCGCCTTCTGCCATCGCTAAGCACCAGCCAATAGCTAAAATAAAGAGGTATTCTTGAAAGCGGTCAAACTTCTTAATAAGGGGGAGTAACAAACCTTTTACCAATAAATAACTGGCCATGACCAATAGCGGTAAAGCGACAAAAGGTTGCCAAATAGGCGGGGAGGCTGACCCAAGGTCAGCGGCGGAGCCTAAACTGCCAAGAAAGATTAGAGTGAGAATAGCGACCAAATCTTGTACGAGTAATAAACCCACCATTAGTTCGCCGACATGCTTATGGTGTAAAACCGTAGTCGGTAACAGTTTTAAACCAATAATCGTGCTGGAAAACATCATGGCTAGACCAATAACTAAGCTATCCATCGTCGAGTGGCCAAAAGCCATAGCAATGCCAAAGCCAATGCCAAAAAATAAAGCACAGCTAATCAGGGCCACCAGCGTCGCCTTTTTTAGTACCGCCACCAGATTAGAGGGCTGCATGTCGAGGCCGAGTAAAAACAGCAGGAAAATGATGCCAATGTGTGACATCTCGCCCAATAGTTCAGGCTCTTCTATCAAAGACAGCCCGAAAGGCCCTACGATCGCCCCTAAGGCTATGTAAGCAATGATAACGGGTTGTTTTGTGTAAAGCGCCAATGTAGACAATACGAAAGCGCCAGTGAATATTAAGAAAAACGAAAAGACCAGATCGTGCGCTACCATGAATGCTCCTGCAGGTCGCCACTGATAATATAGATAACATAAAACGTATAGTAACTAATCTTAAATGACGAACACAAAAAAGGCCAAATTAATGGCCTTTTTTGTGTTCTGTTTGTCGACTCGACTTAAGCAAGATAGTCTAAGTCACGCAAGCAGCACTAGCTGCGACGACGAAATAGAGGGCGAGCATCATTTACATCGCCTTGATACGATGTAGAAAAGGTTTCAAAGCCTTTCACGCACAACTCAAGGTCTTGATCAGCACGCATCGCCATCGCATTAAAGCCACAGCGCATCATGAAGAACAATTGATCGAATAATACATCGCCGACAGAACGTAGCTGACCGGTGAAGCCGTAGCGCTTACGTAATAAGTGAGCCGCTGAATAGCCGCGGCCATCAGCAAACTTAGGAAACTCAACGTTAATCAAAGCAAAGCCTTGGCTATCGTCCGCTAATAAGTCAGCGGTATCGCCTGCGTTTAACTGAATACCTAACGTGCCGGCATCGCGCTTAGCGATTAAAGTCTCTTTTTCAGAGCCAGTCGCATTTGCCCAACGAGAGAAGTTAATAACTTCCTTCGCCGAGGTTAGCGCCATATCATCAGCTACTAAGGTCCAATCATCATTGGCGATTTGCTTGTCTAAAATAATCTGAGTCATGTCTAATCCTTAGTTAGTAGTAGCTTTTGCCGGCTTATCTTTAGCAGGGTAGGCTGCCGCTTTGAACGGGTCCATACCAATACGGCGGAAGGTTTCAATAAACGTCTCACCTTCAATACGCTGAGCGACAAAAACATCCAGCAGAATACGAATGATCTCAACCATGCGATCACGAGCAAAAGAAGGGCCTAGGATTTTACCCACAGAAGCATCTTCGCCCGACGCGCCACCAAGAGAAACCTGATAGAACTCTTCACCTTTCTTATCAACACCCAAAATACCGATGTTGCCAATGTGGTGGTGACCACAAGCATTCATGCAGCCCGAGATGTTTAAATCAAGATTGCCTAAATCATGCAGATAATCTAAATTATCAAACTCATTTTGCAAGGCTTCAGCAATCGGTAACGACTTAGCATTAGCAAGAGCGCAGAAATCGCCGCCTGGGCAACAGATCATATCGGTCAACAAACCAAGGTTTGGCGTAGCAAGGCCTAAGGCTTTTGCTTCTTTCCAAAGATCATAAAGTTTCGCTTGTTCTACATCAGCCAATACTAAATTCTGCTGGTGAGTCGAGCGTGCTTCACCAAAGCTGTATTTGTCTGCTAGATCAGCAAAAGCAAAAATTTGACTATCGGTTACATCACCGGGTGCCGTCCCTTTTTGCTTCAATGCGAAGGTGGCAACAGCATAGCCTGGCTTCTTGTGAGCGCGAACATTACGTCCAACCCAGCGAGCGAAGGCCGTATCGGAAGCTAAAGCATCGGTATAAGCTGCAGAGTCAGCTTCAAGTGCCAGATAAGCGGGTTCAGTGAAGTGAGATTTAACCCGTTCAAGTTCGTCACTCGGCAATTTACCATCGCCATCTTTAGAATGTTCCCATTCTGCTTCAACTAATTCACTAAAACGCTCAACACCTAAAGCTTTCACTAAGATCTTAATACGTGCCTTGTACTTATTATCGCGACGACCAAACTGGTTGTATACGCGGATAATAGCGTCAAGGTAGGTTAATAAGTCTTCTTCTGGTAAAAATTCACGAATCACAGAAGAAAGAATCGGGGTGCGGCCTAAACCACCACCGGCATAGACGCGGTAACCAAGCTCACCAGCTTCATTACGGATAATCTGAATGCCAACATCGTGCATACGCGTTGCCGCACGATCAGCACCTTCAACCGCATTCACAGCAATCTTAAACTTACGCGGCAAGAAAGCGAACTCTGGGTGGAAAGTAGACCATTGACGAATGATTTCGCAATAAGGGCGTGGATCAACAAGCTCTTCTGCAATCACGCCAGCGTATTCATCTGTCGTCGTATTACGAATACAGTTGCCGCTGGTTTGCACCGCGTGCATTTGAACGGTCGCAAGCTTGGCTAGAATCTCTGGGCATTCTTCTAACTTAGGCCAGTTGTATTGTAGATTCTGGCGTGTGCTGAAATGCGCATAGCCACGATCGTAATCGCGGGCTATTTCAGCCATTTTACGCAACTGCTTACTGTTCAGCATGCCGTAAGGCACAGCAATACGCAGCATTGGTGCATAGCGCTGCACATAAATGCCGTTCTGCAGACGTAAAGGTAGAAATTCCTCTTCAGGAATCTTACCGTCCAAATAGCGATCCATTTGGTTCTGGAATTGAGCAACACGCTCATTGATCATGCGCTGGTCTAAATCGTCGTATACGTACATAGCTTTCCGAATTATTAAGCCACTGGGAGTTATTGGCGGCAAATGTAACAAAAAATGGTTATGCAAAAAACCAATATTTTCCTATATCGAAATAACTAAAGAGAATAGAACGGGTACATATGAGTGAAAATAAAGAGAAGGGACAGTTAATTCCCCTTATAGAATAGGGGTTTCAGGCAGTTTCTTGAAGGTTTAAGGCTTGTTGAATCTGCTGCGGGTAGTCACTAAAAACAGCGTCTAATCCTTGAGCATAAAGTTCAAGCGCTAATGTTTCGTTATTAATGGTGAAGGCGAGTACTTTATAACCCGCCGCTTTTATCTCAGCTACTTGCTCAGCATCAAAAAAAGATTGATGAATGTGTAAGCCTGAGCAACCTAAGTGCTCAAGGCGATCTTTCCACGCTTTGGGGATGGCTGAGACGTTATAGCCACGTTCTACTTCCGGCCATAGCGCTTGGGCGCTGGTGAGGGAGAAATAGTTAAAGCTACTTAAAATTAACGGCAGGTGTTTAGGCCAGTGCTGTTTTAAAATATCGATACTGGCAGCGGTGGTTTCTTCTTCAAGTCCCTCGCAGGGTTTTAGTTCTAGATTTAAGCCCATGCCGTATTGGCTAATGACTTCGATGGCTTCTAATAGTGTTGGAATAGCTTGGTATTTATATTCTTCGCCTTTCCAAGACCCTGCATCCAATTCTTTTAACTGCTTCAAAGACGCATTGTGTATTAGGCCTTCGCCATCGGTTGTGCGAGACAGATAATCATCATGAAAAATAACCGGGATACCATCGGCGCTGAGCATAACATCGATCTCAACCCACTTAATACCTTGCTGACCCGCAAGGTGCAAGCTGGCTAATGTGTTCTCAGGTGCTAGGCCACTACTGCCGCGGTGGGCAATAACAGGTGCAAGTAATGAGTAGGCTGAAAGCATGAATAACCTAAAATGGCAGCATTATGGGAGTCTATTATGATTCTAAGCAGTAATTGTGAATTTACTATGAATTAAGGCTTAAATATTTTCAGTAACCCAATTCTTTTTACGCCAAAGTGTGGCATATAGGACGGAAGAGCTGATGCGTTGTAGACTTTGAATGCACCAGATGCCTAACAAGCCGTAACCGAGTATGGGGCCTACTAGGTAAGCGAGCGGCAATAATAGGCACCATTGCATTAGAAAGTTAATCGCTAGCACCTTTTTACTGGCCCCAGCACCCAATAAAGCTTGAATCAACACCATGGCCGTGACTTCAAAAATGATGCTGATACCGGTGATTTGCAGTGGTAAAGTGCCCAGCGCAATGAGGTGCTCATTTTGGGTGAAAACCCTAAGGATAGAATCAGCAAAAAACGAAATAGGCAGGCCGAGCAGTAACATTAAGAAAATCGCCAGACGGACAACGTCCCAGCCCCACTGATAAGCATCTTCGGGGTTATTAGCGCCGAGTGAATGACTCACTAAGCTTGTGGACGCAATGCCAAGACCGACACTGGGTAATATTAATAACAGCGCGAGATTGATAAGGATGTGCCCAATTGCTTGTTCATCACTGCCGATTAAGCCGATGATCATAAATAAAATACTAACGCCTAGGGCAAAGAAACCTTGTTGCAGAGAATTTGGCAGCGCCAATTGCATTAGACTCTTCATCATCGCTTTGCTCGGGAGGTGTAAGCTAAAGCCGTGATGAGCTGCCTTTTTTAGGGTTAAAATTAAATAGGAGGCCGTGCCTAAAAACAGCGCCAAACAAGTGCCCATGCCCGAGCCAGTAGCGCCATAAGCTGGAATGGCGAGTGCGGGAATGCCGAAAATTAGTAGGTAGCTGAAAACGACATTAGCAACGTGCATCCACAGTAATACTTTCAAATACGCTCGAGTTTCGCCAGTACCCGCCCAGTAACCCCGAAAACAGAAATTAAAGGCGACCGCAATGATCGCAAAGGTGCGCCATTCAAAATAAGGCTGAGCGATATCCAGTACATCCTGGTCTGAACTGAATAAACCCATTAAGTTAGAACTGAAAAATAAAAAAAGCAGGGTCAAGGGCAGCGCAATTAAGCTACCGAGAATTAACCCAGCCATCAACGGCTTACCTGCTTGATCACTTTGCTTAGCGCCCATTCGACGCGCGACTAATGTCTGCACCGCAGCCGATAAGCCCATAACCAGAGATACGGATAAAAATGCCGCATAGCTACCAATACCCACCCCAGCCAAGGCCTCAGAACCTAAGTGGGCAACCATGGCCGCATCCACAAGATTGAGAACGCTTTGAGAAAGCATGCCCACGATAATGGGCAAACTGATGGTTAGAATGCGAGATAAGCGAGCACTTGGTATGTTAAGTACTCGCCCTAGCTTAAGAGTGAAGGCGAGAGTGTCTGAGTTGATAATCGATAGCCGTTAAAGAAGGTTAATAAGCGTTAGTAGTTCAAATTAGGCGCTAACCAGCGCTCCATAACATGAACTTCTTCATCTTTACGGGCGGCGATATCTTCTACCTGATCTTTATCAATCTTACCTAGACCAAAATACTTTGATTCTGGATGCGAGAAATACCAACCGCTTACAGATGCTGATGGGAACATGGCAAAGTTTTCTGTTAGCGTAATGCCAGCGTTGGCTTCAGGGTTCAATAAACGGAACAAAGCAGCCTTTTCAGTATGATCGGGGCAGGCGGGGTAGCCTGGGGCTGGACGAATACCGAGATACTTCTCTTTAATCAATTCTTCATTGGTTAAATTCGTATCATCCACATAGCCCCATGTTTCACGACGAACAATTGCATGCATGCATTCGGCAAAGGCTTCGGCAAGACGGTCGGCTAAGGCCTTCATCAAGATATTGTTGTAATCATCGTCTTCTTTTTTATACTGTTCAGCCAAAGCTTCAGCTTCTAAGCCTGACGTGACCGCAAACGCGCCCATATAGTCGTCTTTACCATCCTCGTTATCAGCGGGCTTAGGTGCAATAAAGTCGGCTAATGAATAGTTTGGCTGACCTGCAGGCTTATTAGCTTGCTGACGCAGCTGATGCAGTGTTTCAAGCACTTCACTGCGGCTTTCGTCAGCATAAATTTCAATGTCATCTGCGCCTTTACGGTTAGCAGGCCAAAGACCGATTACGCCTTTGCTAATAAATAACTTATCTTTAACGATGCGATCAAGCATTTCGCGCGCGTCTTTATAAAGTGAAGTCGCCGCTTCACCAACCACTTCATCTTCAAGGATGCGAGGGAACTTACCCGCCAGTTCCCAAGAGATGAAAAAGGGTGTCCAATCGATATAATCAATCAGAGTTTCTAGTGGGAAATCATCATAAACAGTGATACCAAGCTTGTTTGGCTTAGGGGGTGTGTAATCACCAAAGCTAATGTCTGGTGCGCGCGCACACGCTGCTGGATAGCTCAATAACGGTTTGCTCTTGCGATTTGCGTTACGTTTGCGAACAATTTCGTACTCCGCTTGGATATCGGCGGTAAATTGAGCTTTTAACTCAGGATTGACCAGCTTCTGGGCAACACCCACCGCACGCGATGCATCAGCCACGTATGAGATAACATCGTTACTGTATTGAGGATCAATCTTCACCGCAGTGTGCGCTTTAGAGGTGGTCGCGCCACCAATCAATAACGGCAGATGAAAATTCAAACGCTGCATTTCTTTCGCAACATGAACCATTTCATCCAGCGACGGCGTGATTAAGCCGGAAAGACCAATAATGTCGCAATTTTCTTCTTTAGCCGTCTTAAGAATCTTATCGGCAGAAACCATTACGCCCAAATCAACAACTTCAAAGTTATTACACTGAAGTACAACGCCAACAATATTTTTACCAATATCGTGAACATCGCCTTTCACGGTGGCCATAAGGATCTTGCCTTGGCTCAGTGACTTACCGTCTTTTTCTTCTTCGATGAAAGGCAATAAATAAGCAACCGCTTGCTTCATCACGCGGGCGCTTTTTACCACCTGAGGCAAGAACATCTTACCTTCACCAAACAAATCTCCCACCACGTTCATGCCGTCCATTAATGGACCTTCAATCACCTGAATAGGGCGATCGAATAAGTGGCGTGCTTCTTCGGTATCTTCAACCACAAAGGTATTAATACCTTTAACCAAGGCATGGCTTAAACGCTGTGCGACTGGCAGGTTGCGCCACTCTTGAGTTTCTACTTCTTGAACACTACCATCACCGCGATATTTCTCAGCGATTTCTAATAGACGATCAGTACCATCACTGCGTCGGTTTAGAATGACATCTTCAACGCGTTCTTTTAACTCAGCCGGCAGGTCATCATAAACCGCCAACTGGCCGGCGTTTACAATACCCATGCTCATGCCGTTTTTAATAGCGTGATAGAGGAATACCGAGTGAATAGCTTCACGTACCGGATCGTTGCCACGGAATGAGAACGATACGTTACTCACGCCACCCGAGATCAGGGCGTGGGGCAGGTTGGTCGTAATAAACTTACACGACTCGATGAAATCAACCGCATAATTGTTGTGTTCATCAATACCCGTCGCAACCGCAAAGATATTGGGATCGAATATAATGTCTTGTGGTAAGAAACCCACTTCGTCGACCAGAATACGATAAGACTCGGCGCAGATTTCATTCTTACGTTTCTCAGTATCGGCTTGGCCAAGTTCATCAAACGCCATCACCACAACCGCGGCACCATAACGCATGCAGACTTTGGCTTTGGTAACGAATTCTTCTTTGCCTTCTTTTAAACTGATCGAGTTAACAATCGCTTTACCCTGAATACACTTAAGGCCGGACTCAATGATTTCCCATTTAGAGGAATCAACCATGATCGGCACACGCGAGATATCTGGCTCAGAAGCAATTAGATTCAAATAACGAATCATCGCTTCTTCCGATTCCAACATGCCTTCATCCATGTTGATATCGATCACCTGAGCGCCGTTCTCAACTTGAACGCGAGCAACATCCAATGCTTCTTCGAATTTATCTTCTTTAATTAAACGCTTAAATTTAGCAGAACCCGTCACATTCGCACGTTCACCAACGTTAACGAAAAGTGACTCACTATTAATAGTGAAAGGCTCAAGACCGGCAAGACGACAGGCAACTTCGATTTCTGGGATCTGACGTGGTGCATGCTTGTGTACTTGCTCAGCAATCGCCGCAATGTGCTCAGGCGTAGTCCCGCAGCAGCCACCAATAATGTTTAGGAAGCCACTTTCAGCGAACTCACCAACGATCGCGGCTGTTTGCTCTGGGGTTTCGTCGTATTCACCAAACTCGTTTGGCAGACCCGCATTCGGGTGGGCAGAAACGTAGCAATTGGCTTTTCTCGACAATTCTTCAATGTGTGGGCGTAATTCATCTGCGCCTAGTGCGCAGTTGAAGCCAACTGATAGCGGCTTAGCGTGAATCACCGAGTTTAAAAAGGCTTCTGCTGTTTGACCAGAAAGTGTACGGCCACTAGCATCGGTAATGGTGCCAGAAATCATAATCGGCAGCTCATAACCTAGCTCTTCAAAAACACCCTGTACGGCATAAATAGCCGCTTTAGCGTTCAGAGTATCAAAAACGGTTTCGATCAGAATAATATCTGAACCACCCTTGATTAAGCCGTGAGTCGCTTCAACATACTCACTGACTAGGCCATCAAAGGTAATGTTACGAAAGCTAGGATCGTTAACATCAGGAGAAATAGACGCCGTTTTACTCGTAGGCCCTAAAACACCCGCAACAAAACGCGTGATGCCGGTTTCAGCAGCGACTTCATCACAAATATCACGTGCGACTTGAGCGGCCACTTCATTCAGCTCAGGAACAAGGTATTCCAAGTCATAATCTGCTTGGGATACGCGGGTTGAGTTGAAAGTATTGGTTTCAATAATATCTGCGCCAGCATCTAGATAGGCTTTATGGATGCCCTTGATGATATCTGGCTGAGTCAATACAAGAAGATCGTTATTACCTTTGATTTCTTGTTCTAGATCGGCAAAGCGATCGCCGCGGTAGTCTGCTTCTTCTAGCTGGTGCGCCTGAATTAACGTTCCCATACCACCATCTAATATAAGGGCGCGGGATTTCAGGGTGCTATGAAGTATTTCTAAACGCTTTTGACGATCCATTTTATTCTCTACCACTGCTATCAGTTACTAGCTAATTTATATAAATTGAATATAAATTGATTATAAGATTAGGCGCGCATATTAGCAGAATCGAGCCTTGCTGTCTTAGCTTGAAGGCTGGAAACGCGGGTGAATCTTTATAAATAAACGAATTTAAGGGTTTTCTAACGAGGAAGGTGAATCCTGTTCATTTTAATGATGAATAACTTACAGCATGAGACATTTAGTCAGTTTGTTTTCTATAGTTCTGAGTAAAACAGAGTATTTCATCAAAAAGTGATGCGTTGTAAAATAAAAAGGATACAATGCGCGCATATAGCTTTTAAGGTAGATAGACATGACGCAGTACATAGAGATCACTCCCTCCGCAGAAGAATACTTGGCTGAGCTTTTAGAGAAGCAAAACGTTGAAGGTATGGCTGTGCGCATCTTTATTACTCAGCCTGGCACGAAATACGCTGAAACCTGTTTGGCTTATTGTCGTCCAGAAGAAATTAACGTCAATGACGTGCTGCAGGCCATGGACAAGTTACGTGTCTATGTTGATGTAATGAGTACTGCGTATTTAGAAGAAGCCATCATCGATTTTGCTAAAGATCGCATGGGTGGTCAGCTGACGATTAAAGCGCCAAACGCTAAAATGCCAAAAGTGAATGCTGATAGCCCACTTAACGAACGCATCAACTATTTGCTATACACCGAAATTAATCCAGGTCTCGCATCCCACGGAGGTGAAGTAAGCTTGGTTGAAATTACGGCTGAAATGATCGCTGTATTGAAGTTCGGTGGTGGTTGCCAGGGTTGTAGTGCCGTTGAAATGACCCTTAAAGAAGGCGTTGAAACGACCTTGCTGGCTAAGATTCCAGAATTGACAGGGGTTAAAGATGATACTGACCATACTGTTACGGAAAATGCGTACTTTAAATAAAGCGTGTAAGGTTCTTAGTAAGTAAAAATAAAACCCGATAATTCGGGTTTTATTTAGTAAGTTATGGAACGAATGGTTCATAACTCGGTCAGATTTGTGAAGCTGATTCGGAAAGGTTAATTGATGGCATTTTTTTGGATGGAGGCTGAATGGCAAGACCGCAAGTATTTAATCAGCAGCAGGTAATAGCCAAGGCCGTTGAGTGCTTTTGGTTGAAAGGTTATAGCGAAACGTCGTTAGCAGATTTGTTGAATGCGATGAGCATAAGCCGAAGTACTTTTTATAATAATTTCGGTGATAAGCGGCAATTATTTCGACTGTGTTTGCAAACTTATGGTCAGCAAACCCAACAAATAATTGCGATGACATTGCTGAGTAATAAACTTTCCGGTTTGGAATCAATACGACAATTCTTACATTTTGTGCTGTTAGTGCCGCCGGAAGATCTCTCGTCGAGGGGCTGCTTATTGGTAAATACTTTAGCGGAGACGGCGAGGGTAGATGATGAATTTAACGAACTGGTAAAACAGCTAATGCAGCCCGTTAAATTAGCCTTTATTCAACAGTTACAGCAAGAATTTGATCATGCCGCGAGTATTAAGCATGGCGAATGGCTGTTTTCTCAGTTATTAGGATGGCGTTTGCAGACACAGTTGGGCATAGAAAAAAACATTCTCGAAGAGCAGATAAATTGGTCACTTCTTCAGCTAAAGCAACAAATAAAATAAATATTAAAAGCAATTAAATAAGGTCAGAATATGTTATTAAAATCATTTTTCATCGGCGGTTATCCTGTGGTCGCACTTGGTTTGTTGGTATTACCTTTTATGGCCGCAATACCCTTGCCGAATTGGCTGCTTGCTTTGAGTATTTTTGCGGGGCTGCCATTCCCATTGTTCATTGGTAATTTATTTCTGTATCGCACTGCGCGCACCAGTGAAAATTTAAACTTTCTGTTTCTCATTCCTATCGCCATGCTATTACTGGCTATTACCGGGATTATTTATAGTGCTACGACATTCTCTAATGCTCTGTTTCCTTTGGTAGCGATGTTAACCGCAGTCGTGGGTAATTTAGTCTACGTTTTTTGGTATAGCCGTTTTGGTCGCGAAAAGAACACATTGCTGGAGGTGGGGAAGTCCTTGCCAGAATTTTCTCTTAAGGATGCTGCAGGTAATGTCGTTAGCTCAAAAGAAATGGGCAGCCAGGCCAGTTTGATTATGTTCTATCGGGGTAATTGGTGCCCGCTTTGTATGGCGCAAATTAAAGAAGTCGCGGCGCAGTATCGAGAATTGGAGGCTCGTGGAATTAAAATTTATATGGTGAGTCCGCAATCAGAAGGGCGTACCGATAGTTTAGCTAAGCGTTTTGATGTAAATATGAATTTCTTGATTGATGAGAATAATCAGGCGGCTGATACGTTGCAGATTAAGGCTGAAAATGGATTGCCAATGGGCTTGCAGGTATTGGGTTACGATAGCGATACGGTGATGCCTACCGTGGTGATGACAAATGACAAGGGCGTGATAATCTTTGCGGACTTGACGGATAATTATCGAGTGCGCCCTGAGCCAGAAGATTTTCTTAAGGTGTTTGATGCGCAGGTAGCGTAAAAGATATTTTACCACAGAGATGTATGGACTCCCACTTCCAGCGGAGTAACGTGATAAGTAAGCCTACTTTCACAAAGGAGCCATACATGACTTATTCTAATGTAATCGCCATTGATCTAGCAAAGCATGTTTTTCAAGTCTGCAAAGCTAGTCACGATGGTACCGTTA
>Ga0209396_1000722_pt1 | contig 38132 bp, 34 predicted proteins | sample GOMGulsemesocosm_6_FD_184638 | JGI IMG/M metagenome (GOLD analysis project Ga0209396, IMG submission 184638) | Methane-oxidizing microbial communities from mesocosms in the Gulf of Mexico - GOM8C Gulf of Mexico (SPAdes) (version 2) | ecosystem: Environmental > Aquatic > Marine > Cold seeps...
AAGGCATAAATTCCTTTCCTGTATTATTCATTATCCACACTCCAGAGATAAGTACTGTCGCAGGAATAATTAAAAATAACAGTTTATTGGCTAAAGCCCATTTTAGAATTTGACCATAATACTTTCTCAAAATAGAGAAAACACCTAGAATTCCGAAACAAATAATAGCTACAAATATTAAGTTGATAAAAATACTTCTGTCAAAGCCCAATGGTCTCCAATATTCGGCAAGAAGAAATACAATAGCAGCCGAGGAAATAATGATATTGATACCGTTTACTTTTTTCTTTTCGAGTTTCCCCATTAAGCTCAATAAACCTGTTACTCCAAAAGCAATTAATGTGACACCTAACCAATAACCACTTAATATTGTTATAATTCCGGCAACTATTAAAGCAATATTTATGATATAGATAAACGTTTTTTTAATCGTTGATTTTCTGAAAAAATACGCAGCAAATGGTGGAATTATAAATAAGGCAATTACCAAAGAAGCAGATAAAGCCATTGTTTTAGTAAAGGCTAAAGGTCTAAACAGTTTTCCTTCGGCACCTATCAAAGTAAACACAGGTACAAAACTGATAATGGTAGTTAAAACAGCAGTTAAAATGGCTCCAGATACTTCGGATGTCGCATTGTACACCACTTCATTTATGGTAAACGCTGTTCCATCTTCACGTAGTTGCAATTTTTCATCATCAAGATGACGAATCATGTTTTCAGCAAGTATAACTCCTACGTCAACCATGGTTCCGATAGCAATAGCAATACCAGAAAGTGCTACAATATTAGCATCTACATTAAACAGTTTCATAGTAACAAAAACCATTAATACAGCTACTGGTAATAATCCAGAAATTAAAATAGAAGCTCTTAAATTATAAACCATAATAATGATAACCAAAATAGTTATCAGTATTTCAAGCGTTAAAGCCTCACTTAATGTATCAAGGGTTTCTTCAATAAGTTCTGTTCGATCATAAAAAGGAACTACAGTAAGTTGCGATGTTCTTCCATCAACTAATACTTTTGAAGGCAAACCAGTACTTAATTCATTAATTTTATCTTTTACATGATTAATTACTTCCATTGGGTTTGCACCATATCTAGCCACTATAACACCACCTACTACCTCAGCACCTTCTTTATCCAAAATACCTCTACGGGTTGCAGGCCCAAGAGATACTTTTGCAATATCCTTAATTTTTATGGAGGTATAATTTTCTGAAGTAACTACCGCATTTTCTATATCATCAATAGACTTTATATAACCTAATCCTCTAACCAAATATTCAGCCTGATTAATTTCTAAGGTTTGTGCTCCTATGTCTTTATTACTCTCTTTTACTGCTTTTACAACTTGATGTAAACCAATATTGTATTGGCGCATTAGCTCAGGATTTACATCAACTTGGTATTCTTGTACATAACCACCAATAGAAGCTACTTCAGAAACACCCTTTGCAGATGATAATGCATATTTTACGTAGTAATCTTGAATACTTCGCAATTCTTGTAAATCCCAACCACCAGTTACATTACCGTTTTCATCACGGCCCTCAAGTGTGTACCAATATATTTGCCCTAATCCTGTAGCATCAGGTCCTAAAGAAGGGTTAACGCCATTTGGCAATAGGTTATTTGGAAGAGAATTTAATTTTTCAAGGATTCTACTTCTACTCCAATAAAATTCAATATCTTCTTCAAAAATGACATAGATGCTTGAAAAACCAAACATAGACGAACTACGAATAGTTTTTACCCCAGGGATTCCAAGCAGAGAAGTGGTTAGGGGGTAGGTAATTTGATCTTCAATATCTTGTGGAGATCTACCATCCCATTTTGTAAATACTATTTGTTGATTTTCCCCAATATCAGGAATAGCATCAACTGCTACTGGGTTACTAGGTAAAAAACCTGTGTCCCAATTAAATGGTGTGTTTATTGTTCCCCATCCTATAAAAAGAGCGAGCAATAATACTGCTATGATTTTGTTTTCTATTAGATATTTGATGCTTTTATTTAGCATTGTTTATGATTTTTAAACAGTTAGACATTGATGCTTAGAAAACATCGAATACAAGAATTTATCCTAATGATATACATCACTGGATAAAAGAGTCTATTGTTTAAATATCAAATTAAATAAGATTCATCAAGCTTGAATATTTGCTTGACTAGGAGAGGAGGTGGGGATTCAGAAAATGAAGTTTTATCTTCATCAAATCCTTTAAAAAGGTTTAAATAAGAATATGCTAATGAGGTAACAAAAGCTTGCTGTTCTATTGTTAACTGATGATAAGAACTTTTTAATTCGTCTTGTCCATCAATTTTTACTTGTTGATCATTACAACAATCTTTTTTGGTAAAAGCACAGCCTTCAGTTGAAGGTTTTTGCATATCCATTCCACAACCTTTAGCTTTTTTAAAAATTGCAGTATCAACTAAAGTATCTCCACAATAATGCATATCTATAGTGAGTGACACTGTAGAGAACAACACTACAAAGGCCATTAAAAAAGATGCTATTTTATGGAATACATACTTCATACTTCTCACAAAGTTATGAAAAATAATTTAAGAGATTTTAATATTTCGTTAAAATGCTGTTTTATAGCTTAATAATATTGAATAGATGAACTCTAAGTTTTAATGTTTTAAAAAACTATCGTATCTTTTATAGCATGTTGTAGAATAAATAAGATACTATTTATGAAAATAGAACATTTAGAAGAACGAATCATTGATTACAAAAAATCGATTGAAACAGTTATCGAAAAAAAAATACATTGGAATACTAAAGCTAAACCTTTATTATTAAAGGTACTCAATAAAGTTACCAGTAATTATGATATTGGATGGAGGGTTCAAGAATTGAATTGGATCAACACAAATGAAGCTATCAATATAACTTTTGACTCGTTTCCTTTAGAATTGATTCCTAAAACAAATAAAATCCCTGCTTATCAATTTATACAAGGGGCAGCTCTTGTATTTTCTCAAGCCTATAATGGTGATATTTACGTACTCATTTTATTTCCAATTATAGAGAATATACCTTTAGAGAAGAGTTCGGTAGATTTAGGAATTTACACTCCTGATAATATAAGTGAGCAATTAATTGTAGAAAAAGTAGATGTATTTTTAAAACAGATGATTGAGTGGGAGCTACCATCAATCAAAAATAAATTAGGTTATTAATTTTCTAATTCTATTAATGTTATTTCAGGTCGTACACCTATTCTACCAGGAAACCCCATCCACCCTAAACCACGGTTTACATATAAATATTGATTGTTTTCTTGATACAATCCTGCCCATTGTTTGTATTTATATTTTATAGGGCTCCATTTTCTGTTCTTCAATATAAAACCTGCTTGCATACCATGTGTATGTCCAGAAAAAGTAAGAATAATATTTGTGTATTTCACAATTTCTTCTTTCCAATGTGAAGGATCATGAGATAAAAGAATTTTAAATGAATCATGAGTTGTTTCCTTCATAGTTTCTTTCAATTTCCCATACTTTTTAAAAGGAGGGCTACCCCAATTTTCAACTCCTAAAAGAGATAGTTCTTCACCACCAATCTCCACAATAGCTGTTTCATTTAATAATAGTTTGAAATCTATTTTTGAATAAAATCCTTTTATGGCTTCAAAATTATCTTGCTTTTCTATTCTTGAATTCCATTTACTATAATCTCCATAATCATGGTTTCCTAAAACTGCATATTTTCCAATTCGTGCCGATAATTTTTCTAAACATTTTTCCCAGCCTTTCAATTCCCAAGCATAGTTATTTACTAAGTCCCCCGTAAATACAATTAGGTCAGGGTTTAGATTATTAATAATCTTAATAGCTCTATCTAAAATATGATATTTATAGTTGAAACTCCCCAAGTGTAAGTCTGATATATGAACAATTTTTAAGCCTTTAAAATTGTTTGGTAATTCATTGAACTTTAAACTTAAGTGTTCAACTTTAAACCTATATAATGTTTTTGTAATTCCGTGTAGAATAACAAAAAAAGGCAAGAAGCCTGAAAACAGACCAACTATAGGTATTATAATTAACGATTCCTTTTCCGAAAATATATAATTAGTAAAATAGAGGCTAGCAATAATTATGATAAAAATAAGCTTCGGAATAAATGACGATATCGTAAGCCCATACAATGAAGAAATTAAAACTTGTTTTCTTTTAGGATTGATTTTATCTAAGTTTAATTTTAATATAATAATTGAAGAGACTAGACCAATAGTAAAAAACCAAAATAGAAAATGAATGCTACTTTTGATTATATTAGAATCAATAAGCACGGTAATAGATTGCAACCAATAAAATGCTATTATATCCACTATTAAAATGGCTAAGCAAGCTAGAATAATTGTAAAAATTGAAAAGCTGCGCATTATATAGAGTTGTTACATTATTTAATTTTTCTTTTTTATTCTTCGCCTTTTATCGAGAAGTACCCAATAAATTCCTTTAATGTCGGATACCCATTCTTTATGCATGAAAATTAGTATAATCTCTTCTGTAGTTTCTAGAATCCCAAAAACAATCATAGCATAGAAAAGCCAATAATCAGGCATAAAAAATAAAGCCCAAAGAATAAATGTTCCTTGAATAAGTGCTGAAGTTTTAGCTAAATAGGTGTGAAATGCTGTTGCTTTCCCGTATTTCACATAGGCAATAACCATCTGAATTACATAAGGAATAAAAGAGATTAGAATTAAAAATATATTTTGAATGATAAACTCATTTTCAAAGATAAATAAGCCTAATATTCCAATAACAAAAGTTACCTGATCTCCAAAAGAATCCAATTGGGAACCTCTAGCGCTAGAAATTTTAAATTTTCTAGCTAAAAAACCATCAATCATATCAGTGGAATAACTTATTAGCAAAAACCACGTAAAAAGTTCTCTTTTATCTAACCATAGCAATACCAATAGCAAAGGTGCTGCTAGTATGCGATAGAATGATATCCAGTCGACAAAATTAAAATTTTTAAAGCTTAACATAATGCTATTTTTAAGTTATAGTAGTATACTTAATACTTGAGCTTAATATTCTATACTCTAAGCAGTTAATTGGTTTTCAGTTTCTTTATTTTTACTCCAACAATCAATATTATAAAATGTAGTTTCTGCTATATTGGTTAAAGCTTCTTCAGTTAAAAAAGCATGATGGGAGCAGAGTAGTACATTGGGCATAGATATTAATTTTTTAAGCATTTCATCTTTCGGAATATCAGCTGATAGGTCTTTAAAGAATATTCCATCTTCATTTTCATAAACGTCCATCCCTAAAGCAGCTATTTGATTATTATCTAATGCTTTTATGACATCTTTAGTGTTAATTATAGCTCCTCTTGCTGTATTTACAATAATGACATTCTTTTTCATGTACTTGATTAGCTTATCATCAATTAAATGCCTCGTATGTTGATTTAAAGGTACATGTATTGATATTACATCAGATTCTTCACAGAGTTCCTTAATTGACACATATTTCACGCCATATGTATCAATTAGGTTTTGATTTACATCAATATCATAAGCAAGAATGTTACACCCATAACCATTCATTATTTTTGTCATAATAGCTCCAATTTTCCCAGTACCTATAATACCTACTGTTTTGTTATTTAAATCAAAACCAATAAGATTATCAATATTAAAGTTATACTGATTTATTCTTTGATTGGAAATTATTAGTTTCCTATTTAGTGTAAGAAGTAAACTAGTAGCAAATTCTGCAATAGCATAAGGGGAGTAGGCAGGAACATTGGCAACTTTAATTCCTGCTATTGTTGCTGATTTAATATTTACATTATCATATCCTGCACATCGTAAAACTATATACTTAATTCCATATTCATTGAGTTTTTCAATAGTTAATTTAGATGCATCATCTGAGGGAGTTAGTGATATGATATCATACCCTTTAGCTTTATCTACTGTTTCCAGAGATAATGATTCCTTAATAAAAGAAATGGAATGTTTATTCTTATTAGCTTTAATTAAATATTCCTTTTCAAAATTACGTGTGCTATAATAAAGTACCTTCATGATGCAATTATCTTTTACCTCTCACAATATCAACAGTATAAACTACTTAAAGATACCACGATTTTCACAGAATAGAATGAGTATAACAGGTTTTATTCTAATGATATTTTATGCTGTTTTTTACTTTAATATTTTACCATCTTCCATAGTAATAATTCTATCCGTTTTTTTAGCAAAATCTTCATCATGTGTTACCACCAATAATGATAAACCATAATCATCACACAAGTGTTTGAAAATATTAAAAACATTTTCTGAATTGTAACTATCTAAATTTCCTGTAGGCTCATCTCCCATAATTATAGAAGGGTTATTGATTAATGCTCTAGCAATGGCAACACGTTGTTTTTCACCTCCAGAAATTTGTGAAGCGCGCTTTTTTGCCAATTTCCCAATGTCTAACATTTCCAGTTTATTCATAGCATCATGCTCAATTTCTTCAAAGGATTTTTCACCTAGTTTCTTTGCTGGGAGCATTACATTTTCAAGTACTGAAAATTCAGATAATAAATAATGAAACTGAAATACAAAGCCAATATGTTTGTTTCTAATGTATGTTAATTGTTGTCTGCTTTGTCCTGTAATCAATTCATTGTTTAAAAATAACTCACCTTCATAATCTGTATCCATTGTGGAAAGAATATATAGTAGGGTAGATTTTCCACAACCCGATTTTCCCATAATAGAAGCAAATTCTCCTTTATTCACTTTAAAGTTGATGTCCTTAAGGACATGAAACAACATCGGTTTTTTAAAGTATTTATTAATATGTTTGGCTTCTAGTATTGTTTTCATATTATTGACCTCTAATAATTTTTACAGGATCTATTTTCTTGGCTTTATTTGAAGGCAGGTAACCTGCTAAAAAAGTTGAGCACATCGCAAAAGTGAAACCAATAACAAAAAACAACGGATTAAAGTTAACAGGAAAGGTTTCAATGGTTGGTAATGCTTCTGTAGCAAAAGGTATCCTATCAATAATACTTACTAACACTAAACCTAAAAGAAGTCCTAGAATCCCCCCTACAAACCCAATAATCATAGCTTGACTCATAAATATTAGTTGCACATCTTTTCCAGAGAAACCTGTAGCTTTTAAAATGGCTATGTCATTCATTTTTTCATAAATGAACATGTTTAAAATATTATAAATACCAAATCCAGCCACAATTAATAAGGTAATAGAAACAGCATAGGTAATAAGGTTTCTAATGGTTGTACCAGTTTCAAATTGAGCATTTGCTGTTTTAACATCTACCGCTTTTAGTTGAAATTGTTTTTCAATTTTTTTAGATAGCGGTAATGCTAAATCTATATTAGTAAGTTTTACATTAATGTCTGTTATATAATTTTCGGCTTTACCCAAAATACGTTGTACGGTTTTTAAATTAGCATAACTCTGTATGGCATCCAAATCGGCTATACCGCTTTGGTATAAACCAACTATTTTTAACGGAAAAACTTCCCCAGTAATGGTACTTATTTGTACCCGATCACCTACATCTAATGACATTTTTTTTGCTATTCCAATACCTAACAAAATACCATTGTTGCTATTTTGTAATGCTTCAGGGGACCCTTTTACAATGTAATCTTGAAAATTAAATAGTTTGGTTTCATCTAATACATTTACACCAGTTAAATAGCCACCAATTTCAATACTTCCGGCAATATAAAATATGTTTGTTTTTATCTGTGGGATAGCACCCCGTACATTTTCACTGTCATTTAAATAATTGATTATAGGTAAGGCATTATGAATTTTTTTCTGACTCAATTTTGGTTTGATAGAATGTACCACATTAATACTACTCTTAAAATTTTCATATAAGGATATAGGCTGTTGTTTAGATGGTTCTATTTCATTATAAATATGTATATGTGGTGTTTGGTTGAGAATCAAATCATCTAACATATTATTCATTCCCGTCATAAAACACACTAATGTTATATAGGCTCCAATACCAAAAGTTACCCCTAGTGCAGCCGTGGCTGTTTGCTTTATTTTAGTAAGCAAATGCGTTTTAGCAATGTTTAATATGACTTTCCAGTTAGTCATTATTCAGGTTTATAAATATAGGTATCTTTGGTAATACCATCAATGATTTCAACAAATCCCAGGTCCTGTAAACCAGTAGTAATACTTACAATGCCATCATCTGTTTTTACTTTATTGTTATCTATAAGATATTCTTTAGGTATGATTAACGAGTTCTCTTTTGTCGCAATAATAATATTAGCTTCACCTGAAAGCCCAGGATATAATTTTTCAGGAGCTATATCAAAAAAAGCTTCTACCATAAAGGTTTGGTTACGTTCATCCTTTTTAGGGTAAATTTTAGATACTTTACCTGTAAAGACCTTACCCTTATAAGCATCTAGACTTATAATTATTTTTTGATTGTCTAAAATTCTAACAATATCAACTTCATCTACTAGCATTTCAATAACAAAAGTGTTTTTACTACCAATAGCTGCTAAAGGTTGTAGTGTAGTAACAATTTCACCAGGTTCTTTAAACAAGGCATATACTTTACCATTTATTTTACTTTTTATAGTAAAATCTTTGGCGGTAAGAAGGGTAGCTTGATATTTGTTTTGAGCTAATTTTACTGCAGTTACTAATTCATTTTTAGTACGATTGTATTTGTTTTGTAATAGTTTTAAGTTGTTTATAGACAATTCATAATTTAGCTTTTTTGTATCGAAAGCAATTTTAGAACCTATTTGTTTATCCCATAAATTCTTTTGTCGAAAATAATTGATAGAATCGTTTTTGTATTTGAGGGTTGCCGCATTAATTTCATCTTCAACAGTACTTAAAACACCAGCATTTCCATTGTAGTTTTCTTTTGTTAACGCTAAGGCAAATTTTGCATTTTGAGTATTCAGTTTTGGTGAGCTATTGTTAATTTGAATAATATCCTGTTCTTTCGAAACAATATCTCCTTCTTCAATAAGGTTTTTATCTAAAATACCCGCCACAATTGCATAGGCTTGATATAAACTGTCTGGTTGAATGGTAACTGATGCATAAACTGATTCAGTTATGTTTTTTTGTTTAGGGAGTATTTTATCGTTTGTTTTAGAACAGGAGATAATTACTAAACTGATAAGAATAAGAAGACTATGTTTCAAAATAGTATAGCTTTTCATATTTTTACAATTACTTTATGTTTTTAATAGTCCACTTCTTATTTTCCTTAATAGCATATAGTTTATCTGAAAGTAACTTAGTGGTTATTGGAGGAGGAGTTTTTAGGTGATCTTTTCTAAGCATCACATTTTTTGACTTTGTTAGGTAATGTAAGCTCTTCCCATCAGTATTAATGATAACCTCAATAGTTCTATTTTTTATAATGGGCTTTTTTAAGTATTCATTTTCCCCTAATTCATCTTTTAATAATTTTATAGCTAAAGCTACATTGTTATTAAAATTGGAAGCATTTAAAAATTGTGCTTCAATAACTGTTTTTCCTGATTTATCAATATAGCCAAAGTAGTTAACACCTTCTTTTTTTATAGCTATTAAACACCTGTTGTTTTTGTAAATAGGATAGGAGTTATTTCCTGTTTTTGTTAGTACTACATCATTTCTAAAATCTATAACAACCTCTCCTTGATTATCAATAAAGCCCCATTGATTTCCTTTTTTTATAGCAATTAACCCTTCACTTTCAGGCGATATATAGTCTATGTTATCTATGGTTTGTGTAAATACTATTGAAGGAAGAAGTATAAAAAGGAAGACTAAAATGGTTGCTCTTTTCATAATGTAACTATTTTGAAATTAATACTTTACTAAAGATAATGAATAATAAAGTATTAAAATATGATATTCCTCATAAAGCTTTCAAACAGTGTTTTAGAGTTAATAGCCAAGAATTTAAATTACGTTCCTTCAATAAAACAGCAATTTTTTAACAAGTACAATAATAAATTATTAATACTAATATAATAATTCACTCAAATGAAAAACATTGCCAAAACATCAGATATAATCATTATAGGAGCAGAGCTTTCTGGACTATATGCTCATGGCGTCTTCTTAAAAAGAATTCTAAATTGAAGGTTACTATTTTAGAACTTTAAATAGAACTGGTGGACGTTTAGATACTGATTTAATAAAAATAAATTCAGTAAAAAACTACAATTATGTAGTTAGAGACGAAGGAGGAGATATGCTATTTACCTACAAAATGACAGAATGAATGTCTTTATTTCAAGGGCTACAACTTTGTGATCATATTGTAGATTCTCCAATTACTATTAACTGATTTTTGTACGTGTTCATAGTACTTCAGTTACAATACGAACAAATTATGTATTTCCAATTTCAATTTGGAACAGATGGTGGAATAACACGTTGGCCGCATATTCAAATTAATACACTCCGTAAGAAAAAGGATAACTAAAATGAATAACCATATGGAAACCTTGGGATTACTTTATGGTAACCTAATTTAGTCAAAAGTTTTAGAGAGCGAGAACAAGACTTTATTTTGTTCTCGCTTTTTTATACTATTGAATTTTACTCATTTATATAAATTTATGAATATAAAATCAAAAATACTCCTATCATAATACCCACTAATGGCACTAATTTCTTTCGTTTATTTTTCTCTTTAAAAATAAGACCACCAACAACGACTGCAATAATAATTTGACTTCGTTTTATAGCAGATAGTAACATGATTAGTGCGTCAGGATCTTGCAAGGCTTTAAAATAAAAATAGTCTGCTGCTTGTAATAAAACACCAACAGCAATAATTGACCATCGGAATTTAAACGCTTGTCGTTTTTCAGCATATGGAAACCAAGTAATGCTTAGGATAACCAGTAAAATTAGTATGGTATACAAACAAAACCAAAATTGTAAGGTTTGTGGGTTTAAACTTAAATTCTGAATTAAAAACTTATCATACAAACCACTACTAGCACCTAAAAAAGTGGCTCCAATAATGGCAAACACCCATTTATTGCGTTTAAAATAGATACCTTCTCTTTTTCCAATTTTAGAATACAAAAGCACTGAAAAAATAATTACGAAAAAACCAATCCATTGGTATAGGTTAGGACTCTCTTTATAAATCACAATAGCACCAATAAAGGTGAAAAATGGTCCTGCGGAGCGTATTGGAGTGACGATAGTAATGGGCAAATGCTTTAGTGCTTGATAGGCTAATACCCAAGAACTAGCCATAATAGCAGACTTTATAAAAATAAAATCATGCATTTCCCATGAAATATTCTGAAAATTATATCCATTCAATAATGCATAGTCAGGATAAAAAATAGACAACAAGTAAAATGTAGCTACAAATAAAAACCCACTAGAAACAGTACCCAATAGTACCGGAAAAACCTCATTACCTTGTACTGCATGCTTTTTACATAAATTGTGTAATCCTAAAAAAAATGCTGCCAATAAGCCTAAATACATCCACATGGCGCGAATATAACTCATTAAGCAATTTTATATAACAAACTTTTAATCAAAATTTTTCCATGATTCCAATATTACTAATAAGTTTTATATCATTTAAGAATACAATCTGATGACCAATTAAGTGTATCAATTCTTAAATTGAATTAAATAAAATAATAGTTAATGATTTAGAAGGGAATAATAATAATAATAATAATAATCAAATGTTTATGAAAGTTACCCATGGCATAGAGTTTAAATCATCTCTATCGAATATGGAGCGTCCATATTTTAGGGTAGTTAAAGCCTAATGTAATTGGGGTCAAACTATCTAAAAGGTTTTGTATTGCATTTTTATTTTAGCTACATAAAGATTATTTAACGATATGATCATTTAAAATACTTATTTTCGTTTTTCAATAATTTCATTTGGATTCATTAACGCAAATTGTTCTAGGAGCTTCAGTTGGAGAAGCTATCTTAGGAAAAAAAACAGGTGACAAAGCTTTACTTTATGGTGCTATAGCAGGCACCATACCTGATTTAGATGTTATATTTGGTACTTTAACCGATACTATTACTTCTGTAGAGTGGCATCGTGGTTTTAGTCACTCCTTACTTTTCAGTATTTTATTAGCTCCTATTTTAGGTTGGTTAGTAAATAAATTAGAACGCAAATCTGATCTCGGTTGGATGCCTTGGACGAAATTGTTTTTTTTAGGATTGTTTACACATCCACTCTTAGATGTTTTTACTTCTTGGGGAACCCAGTTATTATGGCCATTTAAAATACGTTTAGCATTAAATTCAATTTTTGTGATTGATCCACTGTATACATTACCGTTTTTGGTGCTTACTGTCATGGTGTTATTTTATAAACGCCAATCAAAAACAAGACGTCGTTTAAATACTGCGGGGCTCTTGATTTCTACAATGTATTTATTGATAACATTGATTATCAAATGTGTAGTGACACAACGGTTTGAGCAGGCATTACAAGATCAAAATATAGCCTATACTCAAATTAGTACACGTCCATCACCATTAAACACAATATTATGGAATGCCAATATTGACACACCAGATCATTACTTAATTGCTGACTATTCCTTTTTTGATACTCAACCAATACGTTTTAGATCATACCCAAAACAACGACATGCATCTAAAGCCCTAATGGAATTGCCAAATGTGAAACGTTTGATAGCCATCAGTAAGGGTTGGTATATTATAGAAAAAAGAAACAACCATTGGTATTTTAATGACTTACGATTTGGACTCATTCCTAGAAAAGACGGGAACTCCGTTTTTACATTTTCCTATCGCTTAGAACTATATAATGAACACATACAAGTAACAGAAGTTTCAAAAACAAAACGAGATGCTCAGTTTCTGATGAAAACGCTGTGGCAACGTATAAATGGGAATTAAAGTAGTAACCTAACTATTTTATATATGTACATATTTAAATACAATGTTACCCGTAACCGTAATTGAAATATAATGTAACGGTTGGTGCCTATCCCGTTCTTGAAACTTTGTAAATTTACTTGGATAAAGCAAAGTTTACTTCCTCTTTCTCTGTTTTTTTCTAAAAACTTCCTTTACAAATTTAATTGAACACTTTTTATGCGAGGAACTTGGACTAAGCTTGTCGAAATATAGGAGGGAAGCGTAAAGAGCATTAAGAATTAATGCTAGTAATTAACAACTGAGTGTTATCAATTCTTAATTAACTCAATAATTTCTTTATAAGAAGCACCAATTGGAATTTCCATACCGCCAAGTAAGACAACATCTTTTGCAGTTAAAGCAGCTATTTTTTCTGAATTAATAATATACGAACGATGCACCCTCAAAAAAGTGGAAGGCAGCTTTTGAACAAAAGAACTTATTTTATCTTTTGTAATGATAGTCTCATTTACGGTATGTATTCTCACATAGTCTTTAATGCTATCAATAAATAGCATGTCTTTAAACGCTATTCTAATCATCTTTTTGTTTGAATTGACAAAAATGTAATCCGATGATCTATCCATTTCTGATGACTTGATAGAAGTGGAGTCTATTGTTGGATTCAATGTTCTGTACTTATTTATAGCTTTATAAAACCGGATAAATGATATTGGCTTTAATAAATAATCTATAATATCCAATTCATACCCTTCCAAAGCATGTTCTCTATAGGCTGTTGTTAATATAACTTTTGGTTGTATATGTGTGTTTTTTATAAAGTCGATCCCAGTTACTACAGGCATTTGAATATCCAAGAACAATAGATCAATGCTATTCTTTTGAAGAAAATGCCCAGCATCTATAGCGTTGTCAAATGTAGCAACCAATTCAAGGTCTGGCACTTTCATAATGTGTTTTTCAAGTACTCTAATGGCTAGTGGCTCATCATCTACAACCATACATTTTATTCTCATATTACTTTAAATTAATGTTTAATACTATCTGAAAATTAGTGTCTGTTTTGGTGCTTTTCAAATCATGGTTATTTTTATAGTTCAGTGCTAATTGTCTTTTCGCATTAGAAAGTCCAATTCCAGCATTTGATGTATTGCTCTTATCAACAGGATTGGCTGGGAGCGAATTAAAAACTTTAAAACAAAGTTGCTCTTGGTTTGTTGTTAAGTCAATTTCAATTACTGAGTTCTTAAGATTATTACTAGCACCGTGTTTAAATGCATTTTCGACAAATGATATCAAAATCAAAGGCGCTATCATTACATTGGGCGTATGCAGTTGGTGTGTGAAATTCAATGTCAACTTTGTGCCATAACGCAGCGATTCTAAATCGATATAATCTTGTATAAAAGCGATCTCTTTTTTTAATGGAACTACAGCATCTTTACACTGATACAGCATATAATCTAACATGTCTGACAGTTTTAAAACAACATCTGGTGCTTTTTCTGATTGGTCTAAAGTTAATGCATATAAGTTATTTAAGGTGTTGAACAAGAAATGTGGATTTGTTTGGGATTTTAAAAATTTAAGTTCTGTATTTGCTTTTTCCTTTTGTAAAACTTCAAGTTGATGACGTTCTTCAAAACGATCTTTAAATGCCTTAATCATGAGCATTAAAAAAACAAATACATAGACTGCCGGAAAATATACCACAGCCAAATGAAAGGGGTCTGCTACTATTTCTATCAAGGTCAACTCTTCGAAGTATTGAGGCATAAAAAATTTGGACAAGTAGATGCTTGAAAGCTTTGAAAGGACTAAAAACACATACACAGAAAGGATAAAAGAAACTCCAAATCTGAGATATTTCTTTTTAAACAAAAGTTTAGAAACCTGATAATAGACTAAAAAGTAACTCGCTAATAATTGGGCAGGTAAAAATGCCAATGAACTGAAAGTGGTCTTTTCAATGCTTCCAGAATTTAATGCAGCCAATATAGGCAAGCTTATAAATACTAAAAACCAAAATATAAGGTGTGATATGAATCTATTCTGAAGGATCCAATCAATAAAGTTCTTTCTTTTAACCATTGCTGATAAATATATAACATATAAACAAAGTGCCGCTTTAAAAAAGACGAATCTTGAGAATCTATTGCCCAAATTAGATCTTGTACGGAGATTGCCTGTTTTCCGTTCATGCTAGGTTTATTTCCGTAAGAAGATGTGATTCATCTATTTTACAACTTTTTAGGTTTCACTTTCGATACGTTTGCCTAAGAATAGGATATTCAACAAAACATTTGCTGTTTATGTATAGAGATATGACGAACTGCAACTAATAAAAACGATAAACAATGAAAAACCGAACACGACTTATTTATTTCACCCTGCTATTAATAACAAACCTTAGCTATGGGCAAAACCTACCAAAATTTGTACACGTACAAGGTGGTACTTTCACTATGGGCGATGAAAGGGGATTGGGAAATAAAGATCAACGCCCAACTCACGTAGTTAGTGTAAAGGAGTTTAACATTAGCCAAACTGAAATTACTGTAGCCCAATACCGCAATTATTGCGAGGCAACAGGGACAGCCATGCCCAAAGCGCCTAGTTGGGGTTGGCAAAGTAATCACCCTATAGTAAATGTAAGCAGGCAAGATGCTATCAAGTATACCAATTGGCTTTCTAATAAATTAAACCAAATTGTACGTCTCCCTTATGAGGCAGAATGGGAATACGCTGCCCGTGGCGGCAACAAATCCAAAGGCTACAAATACAGTGGCTCCAATAACGTAACTGATGTTAGTTGGTATGATGGTAATTCTGATAAAAAAACAAGCGCTGTAGCTGGCAAAAAAGCCAACGAATTAGGGTTATACGATATGAGTGGTAATGTTTTTGAATGGTGCATGGATACATACGGAAGCGATTATTATGCCAACAGCCCTAAAAACAACCCTAAAGGAGCTACTAAAGGAGGTGCTAGAGTAATACGTGGTGGTGGCTGGCACCTTAATGCCACTTTTTGCAGTGTTGCTTTTCGTTACGGAGCCACCTTTGATGGTGAGTTGTACGACTATTTTGGATTTCGTGTGGTTTCGACCAAAAAACAATAAAGTAGGGCTAGTTAAAGCCCAAAAAGACAATAATTAGTATAAACTACCTCATAAATTGATAAATGAGTAGGTTCCTTGCTTCTAATGAACTGCAAATAATAAAATGATAAACAATGCATAGAACAAAAATTATTTTGATACTTATGTTGGTGTTACTCTCAACTGCCTGCAAAACTAAAAAATTGAGTTTAATAGCTAGTGATTCATCAACAATAGAAAGTCCATATTTTGGACAAGAAACACCCGGTTTAATTCCTGAAATTTTTGCCCCCGGAATTGTTTCAGTAGATGGAATATATGAAGGTGATGTTACTTTTTCTCCTGATTTAGATGAAATGTATTTTTCGCTTACAATAAATGGCCATTCATACATCTATTTCTCAAAACTCAAAAACAAAAAATGGACCACACCTAAAAAAGCAAATTTCACAAAAGGCAAAGTAAGTGATGAATTTTCCCCATTTGTGAGCAATAATGGGAAACGGATTTATTTTGCAACGTATGACTCTATAGCTCCACTTAAAATTTGGTATGCAAACCGTTTAAAAGATTCCTGGAGTGATGCAGTGATACTTGATTCACCTATCAATAATGATGAAGTTGTGAAGCCGGTTGCAGCCAAGAACGGAGATCTTTTTTATGTAAACTCGTCAAAAAAGAAAATGTATTATGCACCTAACAAAAACGGCAAATTTCCCGAAGTACGTGAAGTAGGAATTGCCTTTGGTTCATTAGGATTTATTTCTCCATCTCAAGATTATATGGTAGTACATGCCAATAAAGAAAACGACAAAACAAAAGACATGGATCTTTTCGTGTGTTTTAAGAAAAAAGACGGCACATGGTCAAGGCCAATTAACCTTGGAGATGTAGTAAATACTAATTTTAGAGAAGGAAATCCTACCATCACTCCAGATGGAAAATATTTGTTTTTTAATAGATATGTTATTAATGGAAAAAGAGGACTCCCAAATGTGTATTGGGTAAGCACAGAAATTATCCATGCATTAAAAACAGCTTATTTTAAGAAGGAACAATAAATTTAGTACACATTATTTTGAACCTAAACATACACTTTTTGAAAATTTAAATTATGAGAAAGAACTACTCTATTGTTGCAATACTTGTATTGACCCTATTTTTAAATGCCTGCAAGCCTAAAAAACAACATTCAAAAGATAGTAATGTACCCACTATAGATAACTCCTATCTTGGGCAAAATCCACCTGGTTTAATTCCAGAAATGTTTGCTCCCGGTATCGTTTCAACAGAGAATTGGGAAATGGGTGGTGTCTTTACACCGGATTTAAAAGAATTTTATTTCATCAGAGAAATTGGAGAAAAGGAGGAAGATAAAAAACAAGTATTCTTGATGATTCAACAAAATGGCAATGGAAATTGGGAAGAGACAGAGATTTCAGGCCGGGTAGGTGAGCCATTTATTTCGCCCGATGGTAAAATTATGCATCTAGGAAGAAGGTATAAAGAGCGTACCGATTCTGGTTGGTCAGAAATTAAAAGCTTGGGGGCTCCTTTTGATACCATTCGCATTATGCGAATGACGTCTTCTATTAAAGGAACCTATGCTTTTGATGAGGCAACCCCAAATGGTAAAAGTGTGCTGCGTTATTCTAGATTGATAAATGGTAAACGCGAAGCACCGATACCATTTCCAAAAGAGATAAACACCGGAAAGTTTAATGCACATCCTTTTATTGCTCCAGATGAATGCTATGTTCTGTGGGATGGTCAACGAGACAATGGTCCTAGAAATTCCGAAATCTACGTGAGTTTTAAACACCCCAATGGTACATGGGGTAAAGCGATCAAATTGGGTAAAGAGATCAACACAAAAGCGTCAGAATTTGGTGCGCGTGTAACACCCGATGGAAAATATTTGTTTTTCAATAGAAATACGGGCAAAGTAAAGCCAACAGACAAATACGAAAACACAGATATCTTCTGGGTAGATGCAAAAGTTATTGAAACACTCAGACCAAAAGATTAATTCATAAAACAAAATAATGACAAAAGCGTACGTTATTTTAATACTTGTATTGACCCTATTTTTAAATGCCTGCAAACCTAAAAAACTGAGTATAGCAGTAAGTGATTTACCAACCATAGAAAGCCCCTATTTTGGACAAAAAACACCCGATTTAATTCCCTAAATTTTTGCTCCTGGACTTATTTCTTTAAAAGGTTGGGATTACGGAAGTGCCTTCACGCCAGATATGAAAGAATTTTATTTCATCAGAGAAGTTGTGATAAACAAAGAATTTGTTGTTTTTAAATATAAAGATAAACAATGGCAAGAATCAGTTGTGTCACCCAGAGTAGGGCAGCCCTTTATATCGCCAGATGGCAAGATCATGCACTTGGGTAGAAGATATAAGGAACGCACAGAAACTGGCTGGTCTAAGATAAAAAAATTGGGTGCTCCTTTTGATACCATCCGCATAATGCGCCTTACGGCTTCGGCTATAGGAACCTATGTTTTTGACGAGGCTGGTTCAGATGCTGGAGATGGTGTGATTCGATATTCAGAAATCATAGATGGCAAGCGTCAAGCACCAAAGCCATTTAGCAAAGCAATTAACACCGGAAAATACAATGCACACCCCTTTATTGCACCAGATGAATCTTATATTATTTGGGATGGAAGAAGAGAAAGTGGCTATGGGCATTCAGACATCTATATTAGTTTTAAGCAAGAAGATAACTCTTGGGGACCCGCAATTAATTTAGGTGACAAGATTAACACAAGTGCTTGGGAAGCGGCTGCAGGTGTAACGCCAGACGGAAAATATTTGTTCTTTAATAGAAACATGGGCTCAGATCAGTACGAAATGTAGATATCTTCTGGGTAGATGCCCAAATTATTGAGACACTTAGGCCTAACCAATAAGAATATAGTAGGTGGTATTTAGTAGTTACTATCTGGTAGCACAACGTCATTGCGATTGTAACGAAGTAATCTCGTTACTTCTAGATACAATTAGACAGATTGCTTTACTGGGTTCGCAATGACGGTATGCATTTTGTTTTTAGTTCTAAAGTCTTAAAGTAGGTGTTATTATTTTGATAGAATGAAGTAATGAGTGTTGAGAAATTTTATGAAAGAAGTTTGAAAGTCTTAAAGTTGTAAAATTATACATCTGATTTCTAGTATCTGGAATTTGGAATTTTTTGCTTAGTATCTAACAACCAATAACCGTAAATGTCATTTCAATAAAATTTAGTACGATGCTCTTATTAAATAATTGGCAATTGTATTGGAAAGGCTTTTTTCGTATTGACTCATTTTTACTTCAGATGTACCTGGTGTAGTTGTTCCAATAGAAGTTTCAGTATACCTATGTTGATGTATTTGTAAATCATTTTTTGGCGTAGTACCTATGCCTGTTGCTGCCTCACGGCTATCAACAGAAGTATCACCAAAATCACCAACACTTCTTATAAATTGTCCGCTATAATCAGGAAGCTTGAAGGTTGATTCATTCCCACCATATAAATGTCCTATTACGCTGTATAGTTCAGGATATTCAGAAACTTTTATAGTTGAACCATCACAAAGCAACCATTGTCCTGTACATTTTTCCCATCCTGTAGGCAGAGTATCTGTTTTACCAGCAAACCACTTGATTGAGGATGCAAAACCTTCTAAAGCACTTGCTTCGTATCCAATAGCACAGATAATATATCTTAAAGATTGACTCGATGTTGGGTTAGCAATTTTAGGAAGTGCAAAAAAATTTTCACGCCCAGATACATTGCTACCAAAGGTATCTCCGATTACTGAGTACAAACTAGGGCTCTCTTGATTCAATACGAATTGTCCATCGCAATCCATCCATCCTTCAGGTAGGCGCATTCCAGACCACAAGATAACTTCTCCAACAATTGGAGCAAACCCCATATAATCGGTACCAGAAGCTAATGTATTACAACAATAGCTCACCTTATTTAGCGGTGCCATAGTTGGAAGATCGAGGGTAGTGGTTCCATTTCCACCGTACTCATTACCTATAGTGTCAAATAGTACTGTATTAGACGATATGGGCATTGACTGCCCGGATGGTATATCCCATCCAACAGTGGCACGATTACAAGCTAATAATTGAATTTGAGAAATTAGATTTTGAGACATATGATAGTAGTTTTATGGATTGAATTAGTTTCAAAACTACTAACATTATGTATCTGTTACAACAGGTATAATTACTTGTTTTATTGAAACGAGTAGGGCAGTGCCTAGCTGTTTTTTTTATCCCAATAAAATAAAATAGAAGAGTAGTATAATATCTGCCTTTGTTGCAAGATAGCTGTGCAAACTAGAAAGGAGCGTTATTACAATTTCGCCAATCCTTCTAATTTCTCAAACACTGCAACCTTATACATCGCACTCACAGGCACTTTTATGTCTTCTATGATTACATGTGTTCTGGTAGCCTTTGTAACGCTGGCTAAATTGGCAATATAAGATTTATGTGTACGTTGGAAATTCTCAGACAATAAAGTGGTGATATTAACAAGTGTTTCTGAGATCAGGTACATTCTTGCATCTGTAAATATTTTCAAATAATTACCAAAACTCTGCATATACAAAATTGATGCAAATGGAATATTAACGGGCATTCCATCATGTTTTATTTGCAATTCTTCGGGGCCACTATTTTTTTTGGGTTGTGTTATGCTAGCTGCAGATACTTTGTTGATTGCTTTTAAAAAGCGCTCAAATTTTATAGGTTTTAATAAATAATCTACCACACCATAGTTATAACTTTCTAAGGCATATTCAGAATAGGCAGTCGTTAAAATAACTTTTGGTGGATTGAGCATAGAACGCAAAATTTCTATTCCAGAAAGCTCAGGCATTTCTATATCTAGAAAGATGAGATCAAGGGTGTTTTTCTGAATAAAATTGATAAACTCAATTGGATTCCCTGTACTTAATACCAATTCTAAGTTGTCAATTTTAGAGCAATATTCTTCGATCACTTTACGTGCTAGTACTTCATCATCTATGATTCCAACTTTAATCATTCCTTGTTTTTTTTAGAGTTGAAACTGATAGATCAATAGATAAATCTAACTGATATACTTTTTCTCCATCATCAACTTTTAAGAGGTGAGAATTGGAATATAATAGACTTAAACGTCTTTTTACATTTTCAAGACCCATTCCTTTTCTTTTAGATGCAGCAACCATGGTAGGTTTTGAATTCACGACACTAAAATAAAGGGTATTGTTTTTTATAGTCACAGAAATATCAATGGCACTCTGCTCATTGGTGCTTTGGGCACCATGCTTAATAGCATTTTCAACAAACGGAATTAGCAGCATAGGCGCAATTCGTAAGTCCAACAAGTCTCCGCTAATTAAAAATTCTACTGTACAACGTTTACTCAATCTCTTTTCTTCTAGTAACAAATAGTTTTCTATAAATTCTAGCTCTTCTTTTAATAAAACGCTGTCTTTCTTAGAACTCTCTAATTGATATCTCATTAATTCTGAGAGCTGCATTACAAGATCTGGTGTTTCTAGAGATTGCTGTCTGGCGAGTGAATAAATACTATTTAAGGAGTTAAATAAAAAATGAGGATTCACCTGTTCTTTTAAATAGGTAAGCTCTTGCTCTTTTTGTAATTTATCTTTCTCAACATTTTCTCTTTGGATGATGATGTTTCTTCTTAAAAAAAAGGCAGCCATTCCGGTACAGGTACTATATAAAAAAAAGAAAAAGAATTTATTAACACTTAGCAGGGCTAATGAATTTGCTTTTAAAGATGCGGCAATAATTATGCTCCCAACAAGAAGGATTGTGAATGAAATATACTTTTTCTTGTCTAAGAAAAATGGAATTAAAACAAAATGATTTATCCAAATAAGCCCCATAATATAAACGGCATAACCAAGGGCCCAATCAAAATAATTATAAGTAGAATCAAATTTATCTCTGATTAACCACCCACTTAATAATTCAAGTATCAGTACCAATATAAAGGCACCAATGTTAATGAGTAGTGTATGCTTCAAAGACTTTTTAATCATAAACGCTTTTTCGTTAATATCTTACAAAGATACTATCTCTACTTACATACTTCCATAATTTCTTTACAAAAGTGGTATATCAATGACCAAATGGTTTCATCATTTAATAGTTGTGTTTATCCTGTTTAAGTTATTAAACATGGATTATAATCTACTTTTACCCAACATTTAATTAAAGGTATCGAAATTTATGTAATAAAGATTGCAGATGTTAACAGAAATGAAATCAAGGTGTTATAAAAACTAAAAACTATGAAAAACAAAACAGGCCTACTATTTTTAATGCTTCTTATACTAACAAATAGTAGCTTTTCCCAACAGAGTGATAGCTTCTCACCGGAGGCTACAGCCGCCGAAGCCACGGGCTCATTCTGGGATATTCCTTATCTCAAAGAAACCTTTATCGATGCAAGGCCTGCTGACAGAAACGACGGTATTGAAGTTGGTGAATTAGGCGTTGATGGTGGCAATAAAGACATGATTGTCAAACTGGCTCAAAAAATTGCTGACAGTACCTACGGTGACTACGACAGCATGCTTATCACCCAAAAGGGTAAGTTGCTATTTGAATCCTATTATAAGCGCGGTCGCATCAATCTACCTCACTTTCAAGCTTCAGCGACTAAGTCTTACACTAGCTTGGTGCTCAGCCGTGCTATCCAGTTGGGTTATCTAACTATGGCCGATTTAGAAAATCCTCTGGTCAGCTTTCTCATAGACCTAGACCAAACAAAGTTTGTCAAAGGTATAGAAAAGATTACCCTTCACCAGGCGATGACGATGAGCTCGGGGCTTCGCTTCAGTGATGAGGAGATTACTAATTTCAGGGAAAATCCAGAACAGTTTAAAGGCATAGAGCAGATTCAGGCTTTTCTTGAGTTTAGTGAACCTGTTACCTCAGAGTCTCAGAGTTATAAGTACCGAGGCAACGACCCGATTATGGCCATGCAAGTGCTTGATGCTGTAGTACCAGGATCAGCTAAAGATTTTATCAAAAACGAACTGCTCGATAAGCTAGGGATCAATAATTACAGCTGGAGAAATGACCTCAGTGGTTTGCCATCAGCTGATAGTGGCCTAAGCTTGACGTCTCGCGATATGCTCAAATTAGGAGCATTGGTCATCAATAAAGGACAATGGAATGGTGAACAACTCCTTTCAGTAGCTTATTTAGCTAAGGCCACGAGTGCAATTACTAAGCCTACTGAAGATTGGCAACCCGAAACCTTTTTCTATGGCTATTTATGGTATCAAACTGATATGACAGTCGGAGATAAAAGCTATAATGTCAATATTGCTTGGGGTGCTGGTGGAAATCGCATTATTTTGATTGAAGCGCTGGACTTGGTTGTTGTGATCACTGGTCATGATCGGGAAGATTCAACAATAATGGATCAGGTTTCAAAAACCATCCTACCTGCCTTTGTTACCTTAAATATTGGTAACCATAGTGATAGCCAAGATAAATCCCCAGTGGTAGAAGATCGCTATTTTGGAGAAAAGCCACCGGGGATAATTCCTCAACCTTTTGCTCCTGCCATTGTTTCTCCAGAAGGGCTTTTTGAAGGTGGCAAGTTTTCACCAGATATGAAGAAGTTCTATTTCTCTAGGAAAAATGGAAAATATAAAGAACGCACATTTTTTGTGATACGATATGAAAATGGGAGTTGGGGGAACGAATCTGAAACCGAACTAAAATGGCCCAGATTCTCTAAGGGAGGAGATACTTTATATCGTGGAAATAAATATAGGGATCGAACCGATAGGGGTTGGTCGGAACTCAAAAGTCTTGGTGCCCCTTTTACAGATATGCATATCATGGGGATCTCGTTTTCAGACAATGGAAATTCTTTCTTTGATCAATATAAAAGCCCTGATACTGTAGGTGCTATCAGTTATTCTCGCATTATAGATGGCAAATATGAACCTCGTCAAAAAATGGGTGCCGAGATTAACACCGGAACATGGATTGCCCACCCACACATTGCTCCAGATGAATCCTATTTGTTATGGGATGTTGTAAGAGAAGACGGATATGGTGGGTCTGATCTCTATATTAGTTTTCGACAGAAAGATGGTTCTTGGGTACCAGCAATTAACATGGGAGCTCAAATAAACACAGAACTCCAAGAAAGTGGAGCGCATGTGTCTCTCGATGGAAAATATCTATTTTTTTCAAGGGGAGAGGAGAAACTTAAAGAAGATGGAAGTACGTATTGGGAAGGAAGACCTTATTGGGTAGATGCTCAGGTTATTGAGAATCTCAGACCCAAGAACAATATAAAAACCAAATCAACTTCCTATACAATTGCTTATAATTCAAGGGAAACTGGTAATGTAGAAATTTATTTAGGGGATACCCAAGGTAAATCAACTATTAAAAGTACAAATTCGAAAGGTGGTTACTTAGCTTGGTCTCCTGACGGAAAACAATTTGCTTTTTATCACAAATATGATGAAAGAAAAACATGGTCTATTCATACCATGAATAGTGATGGAACGAATAGGCAGCGTTTAACTCATGAAAAAAACAAATGGGATAACTCACCAGCATGGTCACCTGATGGAACAAAAATTGTTTTTGCAAGAGAATATTGGGATTTGGAAAAAAATTGGCATCCAGAAATTTGGGTTATGAATGCAGATGGTAGCGAACAGACTCAAATAAAATCACTAAGAGGTGGTGGCCCTTTTATTTCACCAGATGGTAGCATAGTCTTTCACACGGAATTCAAAGATAAAAAAAGTGAGATAAGCATAGCAGATATTGATGGCAACAACCTCATTCACTTGACAGATAATGAAGCTGAAGAGCAGCATCCTGAAATTTCACCAGATGGTAAGCAAATCGTTTTTATGTCTAACAGAGATGGAAATCATGAAATTTATGTGATGAATATAGATGGTTCTAATCAAAAACGAATAACAAATAATGATGTTGATGATTGGTATCCATCCTGGTCCCCTGATGGTTCTCAACTAATTTTTTCATCACATAGGGATAGTGAAAAAGATATTTATATTATGAATACCGATGGTTCTTCCCTAAGAAAAATTATAGCTAATGCTACAAGTCCCGCGTGGTTAAAAATAGCCAAATAAACAGCAAAAAGAGTTGATAAATCAATCACGGAGCACCCACACTGTCAAAAAAGGAAGAAAACATGAAAAAGATTAAGCTACTAATACTCACAATCATCCTATCGCTAAATACTGTCTTTGCTCAAGAAAATATGGAAAACGATCCTGATTCCCCAGTCTTAGAAGATCGCTATCTTGACCAAAAACTACCAGGGGTAATCCCTCAATTGTTTGCTCCTGGTATTGTTTCGACAAAAGAGTATCATGAAACTAGCGTTACGTTTTTACCAGATATGAAGGAGCTCAGTTTCACGAGGTCTGGTGGAAAATATAAAAAGCCGACCTTGTTTGTGATGCAAAACAAAAATAATCAATGGAGCAGGAAGTCTATCTTGTCTACCGATGAAAAGAAATATAAGGAGCGATTCACGCCTCCTTTGTCGGAGATGAGAAGACATGAAGCTTTCAAAGACATTCCCATCACTGGTTTCACGGTCTCCGCTAAAGGAACTTATTATTTTTATTTTATAGATTTCGAAAAGAACGGCTATGGCTATATGAGTTATTCACGCCTTATAAACGGCAAATATGAAACCCCTATAAAAATGAGCAAAGCCATTAACACAGGAAAATATATTGCCCATCCCTTCATTGCTCCAGATGAATCCTATTTAATCTGGGATGCGGAGAAAGAAGATGAAGATACTCCTGATATCTATATTAGTTTTCGACAGAAAGATGGTTCATGGGGAACAGCAATTAACATGGGAGCTCAAATAAACACACCAGGCTATGAACAGCGCGCAAAGGTGACACCAGATGGAAAATATTTCTTTTTTTGGAAGGGAGATGTAAAACATAAAGAAGATGGAAGTAGGTATGTGATAGGAAACCCTTATTGGGTGGATGCTCAGTTTCTTGAGAATCTCAGACCCAAAGAATAATCCATATAGCAAGTGCATCAACGTAGATAAAAATAATACCTAAAGAAAGAAAACATGAAAACAACGAAATTATTAATATTGACATGTGTTTTATCACTTAACACAGTCTATGCTCAAGAAAATAATGCAAACGATGATACACAAAAGGCATATGAAATGCCCAGAACTCAGGTCATCCAGATCAGTAATTCTGAAACAGATACACTAAATACACTTTACATAAAACTGCCGGAAGGATACGAAAAAAACACAGATTTAAAATACCCTGTTATCTATTTTACTCATCCGGTAGAGCATATAGAAATATTATCTGCAGTCTCTGAAATTCTGATAGAAGACGTTATTATAGTTGGGCTTACCTGGTCAAAAGGAATAAACTATGGGAATTTGGACAGTTATGTGAACTTTCTTCGTAACGATGTCTTTAAGATGGTAGAAAGCAACTACCGAGCTGATGCTGACAGACGTACCTATTTTGGATATTCTTCCGGTGCTTTAGTTGGTGCTTACATATTATCGAAACACCCCAATACCTTTAAAAATTTCATTCTTGGTAGTCCAGCTCTTGGAGTTGATCATGAAGTCATACGGAAAATTTATGAACTTGAGTCTACTACGGCTGAAGAGCGAAAAAAACTGAACGCAAATGTTTTTATTTCATATGGCATATTGGAGGGGAAAGATATCCCTCATTTCGAAAAATTTATTACCATGCTTAAAAGCATAAACGATGAGAGTTTAACCTTACAACATGTTGTGGTTGAAGGTAACCATCAAACAGCAATGCCTATGACTACAGTACGGAGTATGTATTGGTTATCAGACTTGATAAAAGAATAGCGTATCAAAGCATAAACCGAATCTAAAATACTTATGCTTTATTTTGGTCATTTTTTATTAATAGAAATTTATTGAAACTTAAAATCAAATAAGAACTAGATTATGAAACAAATAAAAATTTTATCCATTTTAGCTTTGCTATTTATCTTTACTGTTTCTTGCCAGAATAGTGAAAAACAGACTGCAAAAGACAGTGATTCACCAATTATAGAAAGTCCTTATTTTGGACAGAAGCCACCAAGCTTAATACCTGAAATTTTTGCTCCTGGAATTATTTCATTAAATGAAAGATATGAACATTCTGTTTCGTTTTCTCCTGATTTAGATGAAATATATTTTACGGCTAGTAAAAAAGACGGAGATGCAAGTGTCTATTACTCAAAACTCAAAGGCAAAAAATGGACTAATCCTAAAAAAGCAAATTTTACAAAAGGCAAAAAAAAGGAAGAAATGGAAGCATTTGTAAACCTTAGCGGTGACAAAATATATTTTACGGCTTATGACTCTATTTTTGGGGATGAGAAAATTTGGTACGTAGACCGTCTAGGGGATTCATGGAGTGACGCCAAAAAACTTGATTCGCCAATAAATGATGATTGGGTTTTTTATTCGAATCAAGCCAAAAACGGAGATCTTTATTATTTTAATATTTCAAAGCGAAAAACATATTATGCACCCAATAAAAACGGTAAATTTCCCGAAGTGCACGAAGTTGGTATCGGAGGTGCTCACGCTTTTATTTCCCCAACTCAAGATTATATAGTGGTAAATGCTAGAAACAAGGAAGATGATCAAAGACAAAGCGATATCTATGTCTATTTTAAGAAGAAAGACGGAACATGGTCAAAATCAATTAACCTTGGAAAGCAAGTAAATTCTAACTTTCCTGAAACCTGCCCGAGTATCACCCCGGATGGTAACTATTTATTTTTTGGTAGATATAACGAAGAAGGGGGAGAATCAAATGTTTATTGGGTGAGTACTGAAATTATCAGCAAGTTAAAACTGGCGTATTTTAAGAAGGAACAATAAATTTAGTACACAAGATTTTGAAACTAATCTTACATCGATTTGGTATCAAACATTTTAAAAAATTAAATCATGAGAAATAACTACTTTATAGTTGCAATACTTGTATTTGCACTTTTTCTAAGTGCTTGCAATACTAAAAAACAGCATTCAAAAGACAGTGATTCACCAACTATAGAAAGGCCTTATCTTGGTCAAAATCCACCGGGTTTAATACCCGAATTATTTGCTCCAGATATTATTCGAACAGCACATAGGGAAGCAGAAGCTGCTTTTACACCCGATTTAAAGGAGTTCTATTTCCGCAGAAGAGGGGGGGAATATAAAAATAATTCCTTGGTTGTTATTCAGTACAAAAATAATCGATGGACCGAGTCTGTGGTGCCACCCATAGCAGGAGAACCGTTTATTTCTCTTGACGGTAAGATTCTGTACTTGGGAAATAAATATAGGGAGCGAACCAACTCCGGCTTGTCAGAAGTAAAAAGTCTTGACGCACCTTTTAAAGACATCCCAATCATGCGCCTTACGGTTTCAGCTAAAGGAACTTACTATTTTGATGAGGCAACTGAAACTGGTACTATTCGGTATTCACGATTAATAGACGGTAAACGTGAAAAACCGTTAACAGTGAACATTGACATGGGAGAATGGAACGCCCACCCCTTTATTGCTCCAGATGAATCCTATTTAATCTGGGATGATCAAAGAGAAAGCGGATATGGTGGCGCTGATCTATATATTAGTTTTCGACTGCAAGATGGTTCATGGGGTGCCGCTATTAATTTAGGAGCTCAAATAAATACAGAATTCGCAGAAGCATATGGATCTGTGTCACCCGATGGAAAGTATTTTTTCTTTCATAGAGGTTTTGGTGGTGATAAAGGAGATATTTTTTGGGTAGATGCACAAATCATTGAAGCACTCAGACCCAAGCAATAAGCTATAAAACAAATAGAGGGTACTGATTATCAAAAAATAAGTGATGAATATTGACTTCGCTATTCAAAAACTACTTAATATGACTAAAAATAGAGTTCTATATTATTATGTAAAATAGAATTTAGGTATTAACCTTGCCTTATAGAGTTATGGCTAAAACATTAGTTAATGGAACACTTTCTATGCGACGACGTAGGAGGGAGCATAATGTGTGTGGAATGGCATGTAATTACTCTGGAAAGTCTCTAGTTCAAAATCTTATTAAGATTGGCTTTGTATAATTTGCCAATTGGAATTGTGTGGTCTTCAATGTATATTCTATTTCCATCAATTTTTTTAATATATTTTGTAGCAATTGCAAATGATTTGTGTACTTGTATAAAATCATTTGATGGTAGTGATTCTAATATACCAGATATTTTTTCTCTTATCGTAATCGTTTCATTTTTAGAAATAATTTTTGTATAATTTCCTGCAGCTTCAATAAATAAAATAGCGTCTACTTCTACTTGTATATAAGATTTATTCTGACGAAAAAATATACGTTTTGTTGAAGTATCATTTCCTTCTGAAATAGAATTCTTTGTAATGGTATTTGAGCCAATAACTTTGTTTACGGCTTTTAAAAAGCGTTCAAAACTAAAAGGTTTTAATAAGTAATCTGAAACACACAGCTCATAACCTTCTATAGCAAACTCACTATATGCAGTAGTCACTATGACTTTTGGAGGAGACGATAGTGTCCTTAAAAACTCAAAACCTTTAAGCTTTGGCATATTTAAATCTAAGAAGATTAAGTCAACTTGATGTGTATTCATATACTCAAGTGCTTCCAAAGCGCTATAACAGTTTTTTTGTAACTTCATTTGAGGAAGCATTTCACAATATTCCATTATAATCTTGTGGGCTATATGTTCATCATCTATGATTATATATCTCATCATTTTAACTTTAAAGATAGTTTAACTTTATAAATATTGGTGTCTACGTCAAAGGAAAGAGAATGCTCATTTGGGTATACTAATTCTAACCTTCGTTTTAAGTTTTTTAAGCCAATTCCTTCTTTATTGGGTGTTTGTTGTAATTCAAAATTATTTTCAATCACAAAATTTACTTCATTTTTATTTTCGATTAAGTCAATATGAATATAAGCGTTTTTTTCCAAGTTTTCCAAGCCATGCTTAAAAGCATTCTCTAATAGAATAATAAATAGCAAAGGCATAATTCTAGCATGAGGATTATCAATATTATGATTAAATTGTATATCAGACTTTTTATGATAACGAATTTCTTGAAGCTCAATATAGTTTTTTAAGTAATCTAATTCATTTTTAAGGGTTACCCAATCTTTTTGCCCTTCATAAATACTATATCGCATCATATCAGAAAGTTTGAGTACCATTTCCCTTTCCTTGGAATCTTTCTCCATTAATCCATATAAATTGTTAAGTGTATTGAAGAAGAAATGTGGATTTACCTGACTTTTTAAATGCAGTAATTCTGTTTTTTCTTTTTCATTCTTTAATCGAATAATTGATTTGATTTGTTTAAAAATCCAATGTGCAATTGTGATAAATAAAAGAATGAAGTACAATGCAATAAACTCTACAAATCCTTCTAATTTACCAAAAGTGTCATTAAATATTACAAGGACTAAGCCAATAATTACAAGCGTTATTTTATAAAACCGTTCTATGATCTTCTTTTTTCTATCTAATATTTTCAACTTCATATGTCAATATTAATTAAATAAATTTCCTTCTACAAATTAGTTGATAAACAATATACATAAAGGGTTAAACAACTATTTAGGAGTGATAAAGTACGTTTGTATCCTTCAAAAGGGTTTGTGTCACACCTAATATCAAATATATCACTTTTTCTTTTTAGCAACAGCGATACAATATAAGTTTGCGTCAAACAATCAATCAAAAAACGAACAGTATGGAACTCATTATTGATAATTTATCAAAAACTTATTCTAATGGTGTCAAAGCACTACAAAATATTTCTATAGAAATTCCTACAGGAATGTTTGGGTTATTAGGACCAAATGGTGCAGGCAAGTCTACTTTAATGAGAACCATTGCAACATTACAAGAAGCAGATCAAGGCTCAATAAAACTTGGAGATATAGATGTTTTAACACAGAAGAATGAACTAAGACAGGTTTTAGGATATTTACCACAACAATTTGGCTTGTATCCTAAAATATCTGCAGAAGTATTATTAAATCATTTTGCGATTCTCAAAGGGCTTACAAATAAGGGTGAGCGTAAAGATGTTGTAAATGCGCTTTTGCATAAGACGAATCTACATAACGTAAAAAAACAAAATTTTGAAGGGTTTTCTGGCGGAATGAAACAGCGTTTTGGGATTGCACAAGCCTTACTTAACAACCCAAAATTACTAATTGTAGATGAACCTACAGCTGGATTGGATCCTGTAGAAAGAAACCGTTTCTATAATATCTTAAGTGAATTGGGAGAAAATACAGTGGTAATACTATCGACACATATTGTTGAGGATGTAAAAGAATTATGTACCAATATGGCAGTGATTAACCAAGGACAAGTCTTACTTAAAGGTAATCCTATAAAAATAATCGAAGATCTGGAAGGCAGAGTGTATCAGAAAATAATCGTAAAATCTGAATTAGAGACTTACAAGCAAAACTACCAGGTGATCAGTGAAAAATTATTTTTAGGAAAGCCAATCATTCATATACTTAGCGATACGAATCCTGGTTCTGACTTTACTCTCGTTAAAGCCGATTTAGAGGATGTGTATTTCTCACAAATAATTGGAAGCAACACTAACCCTAAAACTATTTTATAATGATGTGGTACGAAATATTTAAGTTCGAATTAAAATACAGGGTAAAGCGTGCAGATACTTACGTTTTCTTTGTTTTCCTTTTACTGTTTTCAATTTATGGCGTCGATTTTGTATTTGAAAAAATGGATTTCAGCTTGGTTAAAAAGAACTCGCCTTTAATTGTTGCAAAAACCATGGGAGCGATTACAGGGTTTTGTATGATAATTGCCTCTATGATTATGGGAGTCTCTATATTACGTGACTTTGAATACAACATAGAGTCCCTCATGTATTCAAATCCTATAAAAAAGCGAGATTATTTATTAGGTCGATTTCTAGGGTCTTTTACAGTACTACTTTTTGTGTTTAGTGGAGTTTTCTTCGGAATGATTTTAGGAGAATATATGCCATGGTATCGACCAGATCATTTGCTGCCATTCAATTTATTTACATATCTGAAGCCATTTGTAATGATAACATTACCAATTTTGTTTTTTGGGGCTTGTCTATTTTTTATAACTGGCGCATTAACTAGAAAATTGATGGTTGTGTATACACAAGGTATTTTCATATTTGTTATTTTTATGTTAACTAAGGCAATAACCAATGACTCTTTAAAAGCACTTTTAGATCCATTTTCATTAACAACACTCACCTCTCTTACAAAATCTTGGACAGGTGCAGAAATAAGTTTACAGCCAATTCCATTTAGCGGAGTGCTACTATACAATAAACTATTTTGGGTTGCATTGGGTGCACTTATTTTAGGCTTTGGTTATAAGAAATTTGAATTCAATGTAGTTCAAAGTAAACGTACTAAAAAGAAAAAGTCACAAGTACTTGAGTCTGAAATTGATCATCAATATGATATCAAAATTCCAGAATTCAGCCTTGAACATGGCATTAAATCTAAGTGGTCTCAGCTTATGCATTTCTCATGGTTTTACTTTGTGAGTATTTGTAAGCAAACATCTTTTTGGGCCATTGTAATTTGTGGGGTAATTATAATTTTCATAAACTCAGTTAGTCTTGGTACTGTGTATGACGTTGATAGTTATCCTGCAACCTATTTTATTGTAGAAGAACTTCGAGAAATGTCTTTTTACTTCTTTTTTGTTATCCTTATTTTTTACTCAGGAGAGTTAATTTGGAAGGAAAGATCTGTAAAATTAAACTTGATTTATGATTCAAGTCCAATGTCGGACTTTATAAACCTAGCTGGTAAATATCTTGGGCTTATACTCATCTATATTGTACTTATTGTCTCTTTGATTATTTCAGGAATCCTTTTTCAAACCATCAACGGATATTATAACTATAATTTTCAAGTGTACTTTTATGGCTTCGTTTTAGAAATCTTACCGTTTCTAGCCTTATTTACCATTATTGCCTTCGTTGCTCAAGTAGTAGTTAATAATAAATTTGTTGGAATAATGGTTACCATAATAATTTTTATCTTAAATATGACTATGGTTATCTTGGGGATAGACCACGATTTGTACTTCTTTGCAGGTAGCTCTATAGGTACGTATTCAGATATGAATGGCTTTGGTCATTTTATGAAGCCTTACCTGATTATCAAGGCTTATTGGTTTTTATTTGGGATACTACTACTAATTATAGCTTCCGCTATTTCCGTTAGAGGAACAGAAACTAATTTAATAAAACGATTGAAAGCAAGTAAATATAGAATGAGTAAGTCTGTATTAAAATTAGGGGGAATTGCAGTTGTGTCTTTTATACTACTTGGTGGCTATATATTTTACAATACAAATATCTTAAATAAACATTGGACAAATTCTGAAAAGACAGCATTTAGAGTTAACTATGAGAAAACATTAAAGAAGTTTGAATACCTACCACAACCTAAAATAGTAGCTGTTAACTTAAACTTAGAGTTATATCCAAAATCTAGAGACTATATTGCAGAAGGCTTTTACATACTAAAAAACACAACCGATACCGCTATTGAGGAAATTCATATTCAAAAACTTTTAGAATCAAATATAGTACTTGAGGATGTTACTTTTGAAGGTGGAGCAACTACTGATAATAAATATTTAGAATTCTTTTATTATAATTATAAATTAAAACAACCTTTACAATCTGGAGATTCCATAAAAATGAGCTTTAAACAGCTCTTTACAACCAAGGGCTTTGAACAAGGTCGTTCTACCAGTATTGTAAATAATGGTACATTTTTTAACAATAATGACTTTCCTACATTGGGTTACACTAGAAAGTATGAACTTCAAGATAAAGTTGATCGTAGTGATTATAATTTACCCCCTAGAAACAATAAAGTTAGCAGAGATAATTCTATAGAGTTGGTTAACGCTAGGTCTGGAGGGGATTCTGATGGTATTAACTTTGAAATTGTTATAGGAACAGATATAAACCAGACAGCTATCGCTCCTGGAAATCTATTAAAGAGTTGGAAAGAAAATAATCGTAATTATTTCCATTATAAAATGGATATTCAAATGATTAACTTTTATTCCATAGTTTCAGCAAAGTATGAAGTTAAAAAGGATATTTGGTTAGCAGCATCAGATACTGCAGCAAAACCTGTAGATTTAGAGATTTATTATCATAACGAGCATGATTATAATCTAGACAGAATGATGGAGTCAATGAAGGCTTCGTTTGACTATTTTAGCACTAATTTTAGTCCATATCAATATGACCAAATGCGCATTCTTGAGTTTCCGCGTTACGCAGAATTTGCGCAATCGTTTCCAGGAACAGTTCCATTTTCAGAAGCTATTGGGTTTGTGTTAGATATTGATGATGAGAAAGATGTGGATATGGCATTTTATGTCACTGCACATGAACTGGCTCATCAATGGATTGGAATGCAAGTGGAAGCTGCTAATGTTCAAGGACGACATATGATATTAGAAACTTTGTCACAATATGCTGCAATCATGGTATTAAAACAAAAGTATTCTGAAGAAAAAGTCTTACAATTTTTGGAGATACAGAAGGATAAATATTTAGAAGGAAAACGCAGAGAAAGTGGAAAAGAGCCATCCTTAGCTATAGTTGAAAATCAAGACTATATCTATTATGCAAAAGGTGCGATAAATATGTATGAGTTTCAGAAACAGATTGGTGAAGCAAATGTGAATCTCGCTTTAAAACAATTTATAAGTGATTGGAATACTCTAGATGGTAAACTAAAAGTGAATACTGATAGATATGCAACTACCAAAGATTTATTAGGCTATTTTAGAGATGTTACTCCAGATTCACTTCAGTATATAATTGATGATCTGTTTGAAAAAGTTACTCCTTTAAAATTGTAATTATGTTCCGCGTTATGACATTGATTTGTAAAAGTAAAGTTGACTTCTTCATTTTTAATGAAAAGTTTTTGACTACAGATACCCTTTAAAATGTTAATGAAATACTGTTTATACGACCCGAGAAAAGGAGGGGAGTATAATGTGTATGGAATGGTTTGGTTAATCTCAATCCACAAACCCAATTTACCTTTCACAAAGTCTTTTACTCTAAATAACTGTGCTATTGCTATATTTGTTTCTATGACTCAAATTAAGGCAATACTAATAGACGATGAACAAAGTGCAAGAAATGTACTTACTAATTTATTAGAAAGGACAACTTCAAATATTGATATTATTGCAACTTGTAATAATTTGGAAGATGGTGTGAAGCAAATAAAAAAGCAACAACCAAATGTTGTTTTTTTAGATGTACAAATGCCAAATTATGCTGGTTATGAAATAGTAAAATTCTTTGACAGAATTGATTTTGAAATTATATTTGTTACTGCCTATGACCAATATGCCATAAAAGCTTTTGAATTAAACGCTATTGATTATTTAGTAAAACCAATTGATCGGAAAAAGTTAGCTATTTCACTTGAAAAGCTAGAAGAAAAGTTAAATCAAGAAAATAAATTGGTTGATTATCAAATATTATTGCAAACTATAAAAGATAAAAATTATAAAAAGATAGTGCTTCCTGAAGTTGGGAATAGACGAATTATTGATTTAGATCATATTATTGCAATTGAAGCAGATGGAGCATATAGCAAAATATATTTAAAAAATGAGAAAGTAATTACAAGCAGTAAAAATTTAAAATATTTTGAAGGTATATTACCTTCAGAAGCTTCTTTCTTTCGTTCGCATAGAGCGTGGATTATTAATTTGGCATATATTGAGTTTTTAAATAAAACAGACTTAAATGTTATATTAAAGAATGGATCTGTAAAAGCAAAAATTTCTAGGGCTAGAGTAGAAGATTTTGAGCAGATTATTTTGTTATAAATTTATAATAGGTTGATAAAGTATCTATTTTCACTTATATTATTTTGTGCTTCATTTCTCATGCAAGCCCAAGAGCCTGTATCTATACATCTATCAGAAAAAAACGGGCTTCCTGATAAAGAGTTTTACGATATTATTGAAGACGATGAAGGGTTTATTTGGCTATGTGCAGACAAAGGTTTTTTTAGGTATGATGGGAAAACATTTAAGAGTTATACCAATGAAAAACAACGTGGGATATCTGTTTTTGGGGCTAAACAAGATTCTTTAGGGCGTATTTGGTGTAATAATATTTCAGGTCAATTTTTTTATATAGAAGATGAAAAATTACATTTATTTACTGATTTAAGTAAATTATTAAAAGGAGAATTACCACAATTCATAATTAAGGGAGAATATTTATTGGTGTTTTCTAGAGGCTATATTTATAGGGTTAACTTAAAAACAAAGCTCTTAGATTATAATTATACTCCCAATGATAGGCAAGCTTTTGGAGAACCTTTTAAAGCTGGTGAGACTATTTATTTTACAAATGGATTTTCTTTAGAAAGCATCACTTCAAAAAATGAATTCAAAAAAATATTTTCAACAAATTTATTACAAAGAAATAAAGATGGAACTAGTATAGTTCAAGGAAAATCAAGGATATTTAAAACTTCTTCTTCATTCTTTTTATTAGAAAACAGGGCTGGTACAAATACATTTTTCGAACTGAATATTTCAGAAAAAAGTATAAGTAATGCAATTGGATTAATTGCCTTAGCTAAAGAACGAATTTATACTGTATTTGAAAATGAAAATGAAATTTGGATTGGTACAAATTCTGGAGTTTTTATATATAAATTATTTGCAAATAAATTTCATTTAAAGAAACGGTTTTTAAAAAATAAAGATATTACTAAAATACTAAAAGATAAAGAAAATAACTATTGGTTAACAACACTCAATAATGGTATTTATGTAATTCCAAATATTACTATTGAAACCTGTGCTATTTCAGAGGAAAATAAAAATATAAGTAGTTTAGATGTTATAGATAACAATACATTAGTTTTTGGAACTAAAGGTGGTAATGTTGGGTTTTATGACGTAGCAACAAGCAAAGAAAAATGTATAAAACTACCAACAAATGACAGGGTATCGTCACTTAGATATCTCCCTGGAAAACACACCGTTTTTATAAGTAAAGATAATGAATCTTATACCCTAAACTATAAAACATTAGGGTTGACAAAAAATAATATAGATAAGAAATTTAATACTGCTAAAAGTTTAACCATTCTCAAAAATAATAACCTACTTCTTACGAGTTATAGCACTGTAAAAATACTGAAGGATTTCAATTTTAATAACGAAGGGACTTATATTTCTAATAACAATAGAACATATACTTCCCATTATAACAAAACTAGAAATGAAGTTTACATTGCATTTGTAGGGGATTTAGTAAAGTATGATAGCGTATGGAATCCAAAAACTATCCAATATAAAAACAAATCCATTTATGGTAAATCAATATCTGAAACTGCTAATGGAGTAGTATGGGTATCAACCTTTAAAAATGGTGTTTTTGGAATTAAAAATGATTCCGTAATACATCATTATACAACTATTAATGGGTTAACTTCTAACAATATCGAGAGAATTAAAGCTGATAAAAATAAGTTGTGGATTGCTTTAGAAAATAGCATACAGGTGCTTGAAATTGCTACTGGTAAATTGAAAACATTAACGAAACGAGACGGAGTTGTATCTTATGATATTTCAGGTATCGAAATATTAAATGACAAAGTGTTTTTCTCTTCTAACGAAGGTATATTTTCAATAGATAAACAAAAAGCATTTAAAATTCAAACTCCTGAAGTCTATTTTAATAACATAGAAATTAATGAAAATGATACTTTAGTAAAAGGGAAATATGACTTAAAATACGACCAGAATGCTATTAAAATAGGGTTCAATGTTAATGGTTTTTTATATAACCATAAAGGAAAGTATAAGTACAGGTTAAAAGGATTTAATAACAATTGGTTAACTACTGATATTGGTGTAAATTCAGTAAAATACAATAGTTTACCCGCAGGTA
>Ga0209396_1000724_pt1 | contig 38094 bp, 31 predicted proteins | sample GOMGulsemesocosm_6_FD_184638 | JGI IMG/M metagenome (GOLD analysis project Ga0209396, IMG submission 184638) | Methane-oxidizing microbial communities from mesocosms in the Gulf of Mexico - GOM8C Gulf of Mexico (SPAdes) (version 2) | ecosystem: Environmental > Aquatic > Marine > Cold seeps...
ACATTAAAGATAGTAGCAATTTAATTCCCGGACATGGTGGCTTTTTAGATAGACTAGATAGCTTAATTTTCGTTTCATCATTCGTATACTTATACTTACAATTAATTAATTATGTTTCATAAAGAAGGACATCAGTCAATTTTAATAACACTCTTCGTAGTAGTAACACTATTTTTAGGAGCAGAATACGTTACTACTAATCAAGTAATACAATACTTAGTTTACGGTGTTGCATTATTTTTATTAGTTATTATCTTACAATTTTTCAGAAACCCTAAACGATATACTGCACAAAACGAAAATCATATTATTGCTCCTGTTGATGGAAAAGTAGTTGTTATAGAAGAGGTGTTTGAAAAGGAGTACTTTCAAGATAAAAGACTACAAGTATCTATATTCATGTCTCCAATAAACGTACATGTTACAAGATATGCATTAAGCGGATTGGTTAAATTTAGTAAATACCATCCAGGTAAATTTTTGGTTGCATGGCACCCGAAAGCATCAGAAGAAAACGAAAGAACTACTATTGTTATAGAAAATGAAATTTTTGGCAAAGTATTATACAGGCAAATTGCTGGAGCATTAGCAAAAAGAATTGTAAATTACGCAAAAGAAGGCACTCAAGTAGTTCAAGGTACCGATGCTGGCTTTATTAAATTTGGATCTCGAGTAGATATATTTTTACCCATAGATACTAAGTTAGATATAAAATTAAACGACGTTGTTAAAGGGGGAGAAACAATAGTTGCTATTAATGACTAACACAAATACATTACATACACGATTTTTAAAAGCTTTTGAAGCAGCTAATTCAATGGATGATATTTTAATTCCAATAGATTTGAGACTGCAGTTTTACGCTTTTTATAAACAAGCTACAGTAAGCACTTCTGCTTTTTACTCATCAAATGATCCCGATCAGATAAGAAATGCATTTAAAATGAATGCAATGTTACAAGTAAGAAACCTGTCTATTGATGACGCAAAACTAGCTTATATTGAACTAGTTAACGACACTATTAAAAAGTACAAAGTTGACATTGAATTTATTTAAAATACTTACTCGAAGAAAGTCTCAATAGAAATTAAAACTGGACAAGTCTCGATAAATTAATCCCATTAATGGGAATCAACCTAAATAAAACCAGTATAATTATGAAAAAAGTAATTCTATGCTTATTAGTCAGCTCTCTATTTATCATTTCATGTAAAAAAGAAGTAAAACAACCAAAAACAAGCACGCCAGAGACAACAAAGCCAGCATATATCGTTGACGCAAGCACCACAGAAGTTAATTGGACCGCTTACAAAACTACTGCAAAAACCCCTGTAAAAGGGATTTTTACTAGTTTAAATATTGAAAAACCAATACTGAGTGACAGCAAACATGGTGCTTTTGAGAACCTAGAATTTAACATTCCCGTTTCTAGTTTCTTTTCGAAAAACGAAGTTAGAGATAACAAAATAAAAACATTATTCTTTGGCGTAATGAAGGAAACGACATTAATCTCTGGTCATTTTTCTAATATTTCAGGAAATGATGAAGAAGGAATTATGACGTTGAACTTAAAAATGAATGGTGAAATAGTAATTATTCCAATGAAATATACAATTACTGAAAACAAAGTTAATATTAACGGAACCATTTCTAGTTTAATTGACTGGAAAATGGAAGACGCATTCAAGTCACTGCACAAAGCTTGCGAGTTATTACATACTGGAGAAGATGGAGTAAGTAAAACATGGAAGGATGTAGCTATTAGCGCAACTGCGGTTTTGAAAACAAAATAGAATCAACTTATTATCAACAAAAAACCACGCTATTAGCGTGGTTTTTTGTTGATAATAAGAGTCTTTTAATTTAACGAAGCTAAACTAACATTAATAGTTTCAATCTTCGCTAAAGCATCTGCTTCTTTTTTACGCTCACTTGTAATAACAGCTTCTGGAGCATTATTAACAAAACGCTCATTAGACAATTTCTTTTGAACAGATTTTAAAAAACCTTCTGTATAATTTAATTCCTCTGTTAATTTCTTAACCTCAGCCTCAACATCAATTGCACCTGCCATTGGAATAAAATACTCGTTAGATTTAACTCTAAAACTCAATGCACCATCTACCTTTTCAGTTACGTAATTTAACCCAGAGATATTCCCTAACTTCTTTATAACAGTATCAAAACGTGTTGCTGTTCTTTCATTATTCAATACAGAAAACTCAATAGTATCTTTAAACGGAATGCTCTTGTCTTTTCGTATGGTTCTAATTCCAGAAACAACTTCAGCAGCTATTTCAAAATCATTTAATATTGCTTGATCAACAGTTTTACTTTCTGGATATATAGATACAATTAAAGCTTCTGCCTCACTCCTATCTGCTATTTGATGCCATAACTCTTCTGTTAAGAAAGGCATAAATGGATGTAATACTTTTAAGTTATTCTCAAACATTTCAATAACTGCATCAAAAGTAACTTTATCTATTGGCTGTTGATACCCTGGCTTTATCATTTCTAATAACCACGAACAGAAATCATCCCAAATTAATTTATAAGTGGTCATTAAAGCATCTGACAAACGATATTTAGAAAAGTGATCTTCTATTTCAGTATAAGCAGCCTGAAACTTACTATCATACCACTCTAAAGCAATTTTACTAGATTCTGGTTGCTCAATACTTTCACTAACTTCCCATCCACTAATTAATTTATACGCATTAAGTATTTTATTACTAAATGCTTTTCCTTGCTGTAATTTAGATTCATCAAATAATAAATCGTTTCCTGCTCCAGAACTCAATAACATCATTCCTGCACGTACCGCATCAGCACTATAATCCTCTATCAATTTTAATGCATCAGGAGAATTCCCTAATTGCTTAGACATCTTACGTCCTTTATCATCACGTACTATCCCTGTAAAATAAACATTTTCAAAAGGTTTATCATTTTTAAACTCGTAACCAGCGAAAATCATTCTAGCTACCCAGAAAAAGATAATATCCGGCCCAGTAACTAAATCATTTGTTGGATAATAATAATTTAGTTCTTCATTACCTGGATTTCTTATTCCATCAAAAACTGATATTGGCCATAACCAAGATGAGAACCACGTATCTAACGCATCATTATCTCGCCTTAAATCAGATACCGACAATGAATTATTTCCAGTTTTAGCTTTAGCTAATTCAAGTGCCTTTTCAGCACTTTCTGCTACTACAAAATCTTCTTTTGCATCACCGTAGAAATATGCTGGTATTTGCTGCCCCCACCATAATTGACGTGACACATTCCAATCCCTAATATTCTCTAACCAATGACGGTAGGTGTTTTCTATTTTCTTTGGATATAATTTGATATCTCCATCTTCTAAAACTGACTTTAATGCTGGCTTTACCAATTCATCCATTTTCAAAAACCATTGATCTGACAATCTTGGCTCGATAACTGCTTTTGTACGTTCTGAAGTACCCACTTTATTCAAGTGATTTTCAACCTTAGGTAATGCTCCCATTTCTTCTAATTCCTTAGAAATTTCTTTACGAACAACAAACCTGTCTTTACCTTGATAATGTAATCCGAAACTATTTAGCGTTGCATCTTCATTAAAGATATCGATTACCTCTAACTTATGTTTATCTCCTAAAGCTTTATCATTCACATCATGCGCTGGAGTCACTTTCAAACATCCAGTACCAAATTCTAAATCGACATACTCATCCTCTATAATAGGAATTACTCTACTACAAATAGGAACAATTGCTTTCTTTCCTTTTAAATGCGCGTAACGCTCATCATTAGGATTAATACATATCGCAGCATCTCCTAAAATAGTTTCAGGACGCGTAGTTGCTACAGTTAACACCTCATCAGATCCTTCAATTTTATAATTGATATGATATAATTTTCCTTGCTGCTCTACATACTCTACTTCTTCATCAGAAAGTGTTGTTTTAGCTTCAGGATCCCAATTTACCATTCGGTAACCACGATAAATCATTCCTTTGTTATATAAATCAACAAACGACTTGATTACCGCTTCAGACATGTCATCATCCAGAGTAAATTTAGTTCTATCCCAATCACATGAACACCCTAATTTCTTAAGTTGCTCTAAAATCACACCTCCGTATTCATTAGTCCAATCCCAAGCATGTTTTAAAAACTCATCCCTTGTTAAATCATTTTTATCAATCCCCTGCTCTTTTAAACGAGCAACTACTTTTGCTTCTGTAGCAATAGACGCATGATCAGTTCCAGGAACCCAACAAGCATTTTTACCTTGTAAACGAGCACGGCGAATTAATACATCTTGAATAGTGTTATTCAACATGTGACCCATGTGTAAAATACCTGTGACATTTGGCGGCGGAATTACAATTGTATATGGCTCTCTTTCGTCTGGAGTTGAATGAAAATAATTGTTTTTCATCCAATAGCTATACCATTTTTCCTCTACTGCCTTAGCATTGTATTTTCCTAAATCACTCATTTGGTCTAATATTTGTAATATAATCAACAAAAGTAACCATTACAATGCTATTTAAAAAGAGAATATAGTATTTGTAATTAATATTTTGAATCAGGGAACATATAGAAACAAACAACTCATTTCTATACTTATTAATAACATATTATTAGAAGTATTTAATTTTGTATATATTTGATTTTATAACACCCTAAAAACTATTACTTGATTTTCAAGTAAATAACACTAAGAACAATGAAAAATTTATTCACACTTTTATTCGTTAGTATATTCAGTTTAAGTATTTATGCCCAGGAAACTGCAGCTAAAATTGAATTTAAAGACGAAACAGTTGATTACGGAAAGATTGAAAATGGAAGTGACGGCGTAAGAACATTCACATTCACAAATACTGGTAATGCACCATTGGTTATTACAAATGTAAAATCAAGTTGTGGCTGTACTGTTCCTAAAAAACCTACAGCACCAATTGCTCCTGGTAAAAAAGGAGAGATTGAAGTAAAATACGACACTAAGAGAACTGGTTTTATAAGAAAAACAATTACAGTAACTTCTAATGCTACCAATGTAAAAAACGGAGTTTCTTATTTAAAAATTAAAGGAGAAATTAAAAAAGTAGACAACAGTAGTATTCTTGAAAAGAAAGAAGAAAAAGCAAAATCTATTATGGATCAATAAATTGATTTAAATCCATTAAAAAAGCTCACTTAGTGAGCTTTTTTAATGGCGATTTTAACATGAATTCTTTTTTTAAAACTTGCTCATTACGCTGAATCTTTAGCCGTACAAGAGTGTCGTCTTCATCATAAAAGTGGCGGTTTATTTTTTTTAATGTAAAATGAAAAGTTTTCAAACCATTTACTTCTAACAACACATCATTTTTTTGTAATCCTGCAAGATCAGCTGGGGAACCTTCTCTGACAATGTCAATTATAAATTCTGGACTTAGTAAGTAAGTTAAATCAACAAATGATATAAAATTATCAGATTCCAAATTCTTTAATAATTCATTATTACTATTACTATCTACTGCCTCACCATCTTGCCTCAATATGATTCCAGATTTATTATAATAAAAAGAATCGTTTAAATACGAATTAGCCCTTAAATACATTTTTGAGTTTGAATAATCCATTACAATTGTAAAACGCTTCAATAACTCTCCGCCAATACTACCAGCTCTTTCTCTAAAATATTTTATTTCTTTTGGTAAGTTGGCCTCATACGGGTATGAAATTTTAACATTTTTAAAAGTTTCACCTGCAAAATTGAGTTGCTCTATTTTGCTTCTTTTTCCAAATATCTCTCCAGAAACTGACATCCCTAAAAAGTCTTCATAATAACCATAATTAAGCGTCGACAAGATATCTTCCTCAAACATCCAAACCCCATCACTCATACCCGTATCTAGTAGTAATTTTAGCTCTTTTCCACGTATTTTTGCCATAGCATATGGTTTCCCTTTTGAAAAAGTTAAATCAACTGAAGCGTAATTCTTCCATTTCTTTTTATAGCTTCCTTTTTTCAATACTTTAATAACCCTTTTGCTATAAGATAATTCTACTACAAAATCTTTAAACAAATGATACCCAATAATACCATGTATTTCTTCCCCCAAATAAGAAGACAAATTTGCGTTCTGATTAAATGCAACATATACATCATGCGCTACACTTTTTAAGTCACCAATTTCCAAAAAATTGTTTTTTGATTTTATTGCTTTTACTTCAATATCATTTGCTCCTTTAACCGTAAATGTTTTCGCATTATTTAATGTTAATGAGTCAACTCTACTCACATTAAACAATATAGTTTCCCTTACCCCAGTATCTAATAAAAATGATAGCTCTACACCATTCAATTTTACTGGAATTATAATAAGATTACTAACCAAATCAAAAGGGATTTTCACCTGCTTTTTACCCTTCATGTTCTCAAATGAAGATTGAGAAAACAATGAACTTGTAAGAATCAAACAAGCAAAAATAAATATGTTTTTTTTTATATATAAGAACATCTATTGAGTATATAAATAAAAGTTACAAAAATAATAATAAACTCAATTCTAGTTTAACAAAAATTAACGCTTTAAAAACATTTCCATATTTGAATAAAATATGTAATTTTGTTCACCCTAATTTAAAAAATAAAATGCCTAAAATTTCAGTTAAAGGAAATGCAATGCCACAATCACCAATTCGTAAATTGGTACCATTTGCAGAAGCAGCTAAAAAAAGAGGAAACAAAGTTTTTCATTTAAACATTGGCCAACCTGATATTAAAACACCACAAATTGCACTTGATGCTATTAAGAACAATAATTTAGAAGTACTTGCCTATTCAAGATCTGAAGGATCTGAAGAATACCGAACGAAGATCGCTACTTATTATAGTAAACATAATGTAAATGTTAATCACGACGACATTATTGTAACTACTGGAGGTTCTGAAGCTTTGTTATTTACTTTTGGTAGTATTATGGATGTTGGTGATGAAGTTATTATTCCTGAGCCATTTTACGCAAACTACAATGGTTTTTCAACCGCTTCTGGAGTTAATGTAGTACCTGTAACGTCAAGTATAGACAATGGATTTGCTTTACCTGCTATTGAGGAGTTTGAAAAATTGATTACCCAAAAAACAAAAGCAATATTAATATGCAACCCTGGTAATCCTACTGGATATCTATACAGTAAAGAAGAAATAAAACAATTAGCAGCTATCGTTAAAAAACACGATTTGTTTCTAGTAGCAGACGAAGTATACCGTGAGTTTGCTTATGATGGATTAACACATCATTCAGTATTAGCAGAAAATGACTTAGATGAACACGCTATTGTTATCGACTCTGTTTCTAAACGTTACAGTATGTGTGGTGCACGTATTGGATGTATTGTTTCTAAAAACAAGGACTTTATGGCTACTGCGATGAAATTTGCACAAGCACGTTTGAGTCCTCCTACTTATGCACAAATTGCTTCAGAAGCAGCTTTAGATACACCTGATAGCTATTTTACTGATGTAATTGAAGAATATACTGAACGTAGAAACACACTTATTTCAGAATTAAAAAAAATTGATGGAGTAAAAGTAGCTACTCCAAAAGGAGCTTTTTACTGTATCGCTGAATTACCTATTGCTGACGCTGATGCTTTTGCACAATGGCTATTAGAAGAATTTAACTTAAACGGAGAAACAATAATGGTTGCTCCAGCAGCTGGTTTCTATTCTACACCTGGTATTGGGTTGAATCAGATCCGCATAGCTTATGTTCTTAAAAACGAGGACTTAATTAGCGCTGCTAATATTTTAAAAGTTGCATTAGCTGAATATCAGAAAAAATAAGTACTTTACATTCCGAAAGGAATTACTAATATAATACACTAATTCCCGCTCCGGCGGGAATCCTTATTTTGAATATATCCCATCACATTTCCCTGAAAAACTACAATACTTTTGGTATTAATGTTACTGCAAAAGATTTTATTGCAGTAACTAATACAAATGAATTACTAAAAGTACTACAGCTAAACAATCAAAACCTATTTATTCTTGGCGGGGGTAGCAATATGCTACTTACAAAAGATATTGAGAATGCCTTAGTTGTACATATAAACATCAAAGGAAAAACAATTATTAAAGAAAATGATGACTTTGCTTGGGCTACAGTAAATGCAGGAGAAAATTGGCATGAGTTTATTCTTTGGTGTTTAGATAATGGATATGGTGGATTAGAAAACATGTCATTAATTCCTGGAAACGTAGGTACCGCCCCAATACAAAATATAGGAGCATACGGTAAGGAGTTAAAGGATAATTTTGTAGAATGTAACGCTATAGAAGTGGCTACAGGAATATCAAAAACTTTTTCTAAAATAGCTTGTGAATTTGGGTATAGAAATTCAATTTTCAAAAATGAATTAAAAGGACAATACATTATTACCTCTGTTACATTTAAATTAACTAAAAAAAATCATGATTTTAATACTGGATACGGGGCTATAGAAGAAGAACTCAAAAATCAAAACATAACCTCTCCTTCATTGAAAGAAATCTCTAATGCAGTAATTGCAATTAGGCAATCAAAACTACCAGACCCAAAGATATTAGGTAATAGTGGTAGCTTTTTTAAGAACCCCGTTATTTCTCAAACTGAGTTTGAACAATTTATAACTAAATTCCCCGAAGCACCAAGTTACAGAGTTTCAGATAGTGAGATAAAGGTTCCTGCTGGATGGCTAATTGAACAAGCTGGTTTTAAAGGAAGGCAATTTGGTGATGCTGGCGTACACAAAAAACAAGCTTTAGTATTGGTGAATTACGGAAATGCTAGCGGACAAGAAATTTGGGATTTAGCAATGAAGATAAAAATTGCAGTTTTCAAACAATTTGGAATTGAAATTAGCCTTGAAGTGAATGTGTATTAAGTAAGCTTTATAAATATTTTAACAATAATACACCATGCTATTTCAATCGTATACCTATTTTAGTATAAAATAAATTCAAATGAAATTTTTCTTACTATTACTCCTATTCCCAATATTCCTTTCCGCACAAAGCTTATTTCAACATAAAGAAAACTTTACTCGTCAAGACTCCTTACGTGGTAGTATTACACCAGAACGTGAATGGTGGAATTTAAAACATTATGAATTAGCAGTTGAAGTATTTCCAAAAACCAAAACTATAAAAGGAAGTAATATTATTTGTTTTGAAGTTTTAAAATCTGCGAAAAAAATGCAGATAGATTTACAAGAGCCTTTACAAATAACTAAAATAACACATCAAAACAAGAAATTAAACTACACCAGAGAAGGTAATGTGTATTGGATACACTTCTCGAAAAATATTCCAATTAATTCAGAAGAAAAGATTATCATTTTTTACGAAGGAAAACCTACAGAAAGTAAAAACCCGCCTTGGTCAGGAGGAATTACTTGGAGAAAAGACGAAAAAGGAAATAATTTCATAGCATCATCTAACCAAGGAATTGGAGCAAGCATTTGGTGGCCTAATAAAGATCATAGTTACGATGAACCTGAAAATGGTATAGATATGTATATTACTGTTCCAGAACATTTAACTGATGTCTCTAACGGTAGACTCATCAATACAATTCATAATAAAGAAGCCAAAACAAAAACTTTTCATTGGCAAGTTACCAACCCAATTAATAACTACGGTGTAAATATCAACATAGGGAATTACTCGCATTTTTCAGAAACTTTTAAAGGAGAAAAAGGAAACTTAGACTGTAACTACTGGGTACTAAAACACAACTTCCTGAAAGCTAAAAAACAATTCAAACAGGCAAAAATGACTTTAGAAGCTTTCGAGCACTGGTTTGGACCATATCCTTTTTATGAAGATAGCTACAAGCTGGTAGAAGCACCTTATTTAGGAATGGAACACCAAAGTTCTGTAACTTACGGGAACAGGTTTAAAAATGGATACTTAGGAATTGATTTAAGCGGTACTGGAGTTGGATTAAAATTTGACTTTATTATTGTTCATGAAAGCGGACACGAATGGTTTGCAAACAGCATCACCAACAAAGATGTTGCTGATATGTGGATTCACGAAAGCTTTACAGCGTATTCAGAAAGCCTGTTTATTGACTATCATTTCTCGACTAAAGAAGCTGAAGATTATATAGTTGGCACAAGAAAATCTATAAAAAATGACAAACCACTTATAGGGCAATATAATGTAAACAACGAGGGCTCTGGTGACATGTATTATAAAGGAGCCAATATGTTACACACCTTACGTCAAATAATAAATAATGATAAAAAATGGAGAAGTATCCTTCGAGGGTTAAATAGTGAATTCTATCACAAACAAGTTACTACTAAACAAATAGAAAATTATATTATTGAAAAAGGGAATTTAAATATCAGTGGTTTTTTTGATCAATATTTAAGGACCATAAAAATCCCTGCTTTAGAATATCAAATAAAAGGAAACAAAACTACCTATAGTTTGAAAAATGCAGTTAAAAACTTAAAGATTCCTATTAAAGTATGGATAAACCAGAAACCAGTTTGGTTAGACGCATCTACCAGATCAAAAACATATTTAAGTAAAGAGAATATAAAATCATTTAAACTAGATAGAAACTTCTATATAGGACAAGATTAATAATATCTGTATTAAAAAACAATAACGCCCACTCCATCAATTATCGCAAGTATAAAATTATATCCTCAACGATAATACAATGAGCTCCTGTTATTATAATTATCGAAAATAAGCTTCAAGAATATATTGTAAAACTTGTATATTCATATCAATCTCACCTACAAAAACGAAGATTAAAGCTATTAAATCATCGTTTAAAAACAAATAAAATCGTTTAAATTCTCTTTTTAAAGCAAAAAAACCTCACAAACCTTCATTTAAATCTCATATAAATCTCACCAACAACGCCTAAGTACTTCATTTATAGATAAGTTTGGAATCAACGGTTAATCACCTCAAATTAAATTTATTATGAAAAAAACTACTTCACTCAGAGGTATGCACTTTAAAAAAAGTGTGTTATTATTCTTGATGCTGACATTAACAGCCATCACATTTACGCAAGCACAGCAAAGAACCTGTGGTACAAGTCAATACATGGAAAAATTATTGCAAGATCCTGCTTTCGCTAAGGATTATGCTAAAAGACAAGCTGCCTTTCGTACTAAGTATAAAGAAATTGCAACTCAGAAAGCAAATGGCACTTATCAAAATAAAGCTACATTATACATTCCTGTAGCTGTTCATTTCCCTACTAAAACAGAAGGGGACAGAGCGTGTTTAGAAGCTCTTGCTCAAGATCAAATAAGAGTATTAAATGAAGATTACACAGCTACTTGCTCTGAGATAACAAGTAATTGGCCTACAGCAAAAACTCATTATGCTAATGTTAATGGCAGTCAAGTAGAGCTTGGTCCAATAGATGTTATATTTTGTATCGCTACCAAAAACCATCCAACTGTTTCTCCTACAATAGCAAACGGAAACTTAGCGGTAACAATTGGTTCACAATCTGGGGTTTTTTCTAGTGCGGACGTAAACACTACTTGGGCTGGTTACATGAACTTTGTTATTAAGGATGCTGGAAGTGGAATCTTAGGATATTCTCCGTTAGCCGGTAGTATTAGTGGCGGAAATGCAGTAGTAATGAATTTTGGTGCTTTTGGAACTAAAAACGCTCCTGCTCCTGCTAACAATGGTTGTGGTAACATTACTCCAAGTACTGGTTTTGATTTAGGAAGAACTGTTACTCATGAGTTAGGCCACTTCTACAACTTAGAACACACTTTCCAAGGCGGATGTGCTGGCGCTGGAGATGGCGTATCTGATACTCCTGCTGTAGCTAGTTCTAGTAGTGGTTGTCCAGCTGATGGATCAATTGCTGGTTGTAATTCTCCTGAAAAAGTTTTAACACAAAACTTTATGGACTATACAAGTGATGCATGTATGTACATGTTTACTGCAGGTCAAGCCACAAAAATGAATGCTTACTGGGCTACCACACAATCTCAATTAAAACAAAATGTACTTTCTTGTCAAACTCCAGACTTTACTGTTACAGCTAATAATAGTCCTGTTGCGGTTTGCGCTCCTACAGATGGAGTATTCAACTTTACTTTTACTACATCAAACGGATACAATACCAATACCCCTTTAAGTGTTTCTGCAGGGTTGCCAACTAATGCAACAGCTACTTTTAGCCCAACAGCTATGAGTGGAGACGGAAACTTTACATTAACTATCGGGAATATTGCTAATGTAGCAGTTGGAAATCATCCAATGACCATTTCTGCTGCCGGAACTACTACTAAAACTGTAGATGTCGTATTATCTGTACAAGCAGGAATACCAGCTGTACCAGCATTAACTACTCCTACAAACGGAGCTACTGGACAATCTTTGTCAACAAACTTAGTATGGGCAGCTTCAGCTAACGCAGCTACATATACTGTAGAAACTGCTACTGACGCAGGATTTACAGCAAATACAACTTCTAACTCTGTAAGTGCAACTAATTTTAGTCCTGCTGGATTAACACAGAATACTCAGTATTTTTGGAGGGTGAAAGCAGTAAATGGATGTGGAGAATCTGCATATTCTTCAGTATTTAATTTTACAACTGCTACTATTTCTTGCGCAACAGAAACAAACAGTTCTACTGTAGCTATACCAAATGCAACTGTTGACGGAACAGAAGCCGCTCCAGGAGAATCAATTATTGCTATTACAAATAATGTTACAATTACAGATGTTAACGTAACCTTAAATATTACTTATGGATATGTTGAAGATTTAAGAGTTGTATTAACAAGTCCAGCTGGAACAACAGTTGAACTATTAAAAAACTTAGCCAGTAATAGTGGTGCAAACTTTACAAATACGGTGTTAGATGACGCAGGAACAACTGCCATAACAGCAACTGCTCCTGCAAATGCTCCATTTACTGCTACATACAGCCCAGAAAACCCTTTATCTGTATTAAACAATGAAACAAGTGTTGGTAACTGGAAACTATCTGTATATGACAATTGGACTGCTGACTCAGGGTCTATTACTTCTTGGAGTGTAGAGATTTGCGGAAGCCCAGTATTAGGAATTGAAGATTCAAAAATTGCAGATTCTTTTGCATTATGGCCAAACCCTAATAATGGAGAATTTCATATTTCTTTTAACTCTACAAATAATGATACTGTTGCATTAACAGCATATGATATTAGAGGAAGAAAAGTTACTGAACAACATTTTGAAAATAATTCAAATGTATTCAATCAAACTATTAACTTCAATACTCTAGCAAAAGGAGTTTATATTTTAAAAATACAAACTGGAAATAACGAATTATTTAAAAGATTGGTTATTAAATAACAACCATTAAAAACCAATTATTAAATACCAATTATTAAATACCAAAAATGACTCGCTATGCGGGTCATTTTTTTTGCTTAAAATATACTACCTTTGCATTATAAACGATACTTCAATGAAACTTCTTTTACTTACTTTTGGATTATTATCTCTAGCTGTTATAGGAATTGCTATTAAACTTTGGGCAAAAAAAGACGGTAAATTTTCTGGCACTTGCGCAAGTCAAAACCCAATGCTTAATAAAGATGGTGAAGCTTGTGGCTTTTGTGGAAAACCAGCCGACGAAATCGGAAATTGTGATGAACCTCAACATAAAGATTAAATAACTCCTATTTTATCCTATCCAATATATGTTTACAATTTTACTATATGCTTTTATAGCTATAACTAGTATTCAACTTATTTATTTTATTTTCGTTTTTAGCAGGTTTTCTTTTACAAAGAAAAATAAATTTGCACAAAATAACAATCCAATTTCAGTACTGATCTGCGCAAAAAACGAAGCAGAAAACCTAAAAACATTTTTACCTTCAATAATAAAGCAACAGTATCCTAACTTTGAAATTGTTTTAATTAATGATGCTTCCTATGATGGCACATTAGAGGTAATGGAATCTTTCCAAGAAAAACATTCTAATATTAAAATCGTTAATGTAGAAAATAACGAAGCTTTTTGGGGCAGTAAAAAATACGCACTAACATTAGGCATCAAAGCTAGCACAAATGATCATTTGCTATTAACTGATGCAGATTGCGCTCCAAAATCTGACCAATGGATTTCAAGCATGAGTACTAATTTTTCTGAAAATAAAAAGTTTGTTTTAGGGTATGGAGCCTACAAAAAGAAAAAATATTCAATACTTAATGCTTTAATACGATTTGAAACACTATTAACTGCAATTCAATATTTTTCATATGCAAAAGTCGGCAACCCATATATGGGAGTTGGAAGAAATTTAGCATACCATAAAACAGCGTTTTTTAACGCAAATGGATTTATGAATCATATGAAAATTCGTTCGGGTGATGATGACTTATTTATCAATCAAGTAGCAACAACAAAAAATACTAGCATTGAATTTTCAGAAGAATCACATACACTATCAAACCCTTCAAAAACATTTTCTGAATGGTTCAAGCAAAAAAGAAGACATATTTCTACCGCTAACCACTATAAAAGAAAAGACCAGTTCTTTTTGGGATTATTCTATATCTCGCAAATTTTGTTCTGGACATTATTCATTATCTTAATAAGCTTTCTTTTTCAGTGGGAATTAGTATTAATCATTTTTGGAATACGGATTTTGATTCAATATCTTGTTTATGGTTTTTCAGCTAAAAAACTAAAAGAACAAGATCTAATTTTAGCAATCCCTTTTTTAGAAGTTTTTTTAATTCTCTTTCAATTAACTATATTTATAACAAATAGGTTTTCAAAACCAACTCATTGGAATTAAATAACGACATATTATTACAACAAATTGCCAAAGCTAAAAAAGGCAACCAAAGTGCGTTTAACTTTTTATTAGACACATATTGGAAAGAAGTTTATGGGTTTCAATTAAAACGAACCCAAAATGAAATTGATGCTGAAGATATTACTATTCAAACATTCTCTAAAGCTTTTCATAAAATTGATTTATTCAACGAAGAATATAAATTTAGCACATGGTTAATCACCATTTCTAAAAACATACATCACGATATTTTACGAAAAAAGAAAACATCCATTACTTTAAATAATTTAAGCAAAGAACATGATGTCCTACAAGACATTATTGACGATGCTCCTTCCGCAGAAGATAAAATTATCATTGAACAAAATTTAGCAAAATTATTGAGGGATATAAAAAAATTAAAACCCCATTATCAAGAAGTAATTCAACTAAGATACTTTCAAGAAATGAGTTATAAAGAAATTGCTAAAGAAATTAATGAGCCAATGACAAACGTAAAAGTAAAGTTATTACGTGCCCGAAAGTTATTAGCTGAAATTATTCAACAAAAGAAATAACACACTTTTCCATAATCGAATGGTATTCAATCAAATTTTACTAGCATGAAAATAGATGCATTTATCTTTTGTTATAATGAAGAAAAAATGATTCGTCATACTCTTGATCATTATTCTAGTTTCTGTGATAGAATTACCATTATGGACAATTATAGTAATGATGAAACTATTACTATAATTACTAATGAATATCAAAATGTAAAAATCACATCTTTTGAAACTAACAATCAATGCAGAGAAGACATACAAACTAATCTAAAAAACAATTGTTGGAAAAAGAGTAAGGCTGACTATGTAATTGTCTGTGATATGGATGAATTACTATACAGTGACAACTTCAATTTAGCGCTTGAAAAACTTAATAAATATAAGCCATCTGTTTGCAGCGTTATTGGATATGAAATGTTTTCTAAAAAATTTCCAAGAAATTATAATAAATCAATTATTAAACAAATAAAATATGGAATAAGAAATTATATGTTTGATAAAACAATTCTTTTTAGCCCCAAATATGTGAAAGAGATTAATTATGATTATGGTGCTCATACGTGTAATCCTAAATTTAAAAATAAATATAGAAAAAACCCTCTAGTTGAATTTAAATTATTGCATTACAAATACCTAGATAGAAAAGCACTAATCGATAAGCATAAAAAATACGCCTGTCGACTAAGTGATATTAATATTAAGAGAGAATGGGGTGTAGAATATCTAGATGGCGAAAATCATATTAATGATAAATTTAAAAAAGCAAAAAAACACGCATTTAAAATAATACCCTAAATAATACTATTTTTCTGTTTACCTTTGTCTACCCTTAGAAACAAATTTTTATGAACACAGATCAATCTAGCGTATTACCTCCAAAAGGAAAGCCAAAGTGGTTAAAAGTAAAACTACCTGTTGGAAAAAAATATACTGAATTAAGAGGATTAGTAGACAAATACAAATTAAATACAATTTGTACTTCTGGTAGTTGCCCAAATATGGGAGAATGCTGGGGTGAAGGAACTGCAACCTTTATGATTTTAGGGAACACTTGTACACGCTCATGCGGATTTTGCGGAGTAAAAACTGGTAGACCAGAAACTGTAGACTGGGATGAACCTGAAAAAGTAGGTCGTTCAATAAAAATCATGAACATTAAACACGCTGTGTTAACCTCTGTTGACAGAGATGATTTAAAAGATATGGGGACTATTATTTGGTCTGAAACTGTTAAAGCAGTCCGAAGAATGAACCCTAAAACAACCATTGAAACTTTGATTCCAGATTTTCAAGGAATAGAAAGACATTTAGACAAAATGATTACTGTTGCTCCAGAGGTTATTTCTCATAACATGGAAACAGTAAAAAGATTAACAAGAGAAGTCCGTATACAAGCAAAATATGAACGTAGTTTAGAAGTATTACGCTACTTAAAAGCTAATGGACAACGAAGAACTAAAACAGGTATTATGCTTGGTCTAGGAGAAACAAAAGAAGAAGTTATTGAAACTTTACATGACATCAGAAATGCAAATGTCGATATTGTTACTATTGGTCAGTATTTACAACCTAGTAAAAAACATTTACCTGTTCAACGTTTTGTTACTCCTGATGAATTTGCTGAATACGAGAAAATTGGAAAAGAACTTGGTTTCAGACATGTTGAAAGTGGCGCATTAGTACGTTCTTCATACAAAGCACACAAACATATATTATAGCTCTTGAAAAATAAAACAAGAATAGCAATTAACGGTTTTGGTAGAATTGGTAGAAGTCTTTTTAGATTACTTATCGATAACCCAATGATTGAAGTTGTTGCCATCAATGATTTAGCAGACTCAAAAACTCTAGCACACTTATTAAAATATGACAGTATTCATGGGGTGAGTAATGCTGCTATTTCTGCAAACTCAAATCATATTCTTGTAAATAACAGAATGATTCCAATAAGTAACTCAAAAGCAATTGAAGACATTAATTGGAAACCATTTAATATAGATATTGTTATTGAGGCTACTGGGAAATTTAAAACCTCAGTTGAATTAAATCATCATTTATACAACGGAGCTAAAAAAGTAATATTAGCTGTCCCTCCTCAGTCAAACGACATTAAAATGGTTGTTATTGGAGTAAATGAAGCAATTTTAGATGGAACAGAGACTATTGTTTCTAATGCATCCTGTACAACAAACAATGCTGCACCTATGATTAAAATCATAGATGAATTATGTGGTATTGAACAAGCATACATTACCACAATACACTCTTTTACTACAGATCAAAGTTTACATGATCAACCACATAGAGACTTGAGAAGAGCTCGTGCAGCGACACAATCAATTATACCTACTACTACTGGAGCAGCGAAAGCCTTAACTAGTATTTTCCCTAAATTATCCAATACCATTGGAGGTTGTGGAATTAGAGTACCTGTACCAGACGGATCATTAACTGACATAACTTGTAATGTTAAAGAAGAAACTAGTATTGAAGCTATAAATAATGCTTTTAAGAAAGCTGCTAGCACAAACTTAAAAGGAATATTAGATTATACTGAAGACCCAATAGTTTCGGTAGACATTATCAATAGTCCTTACTCATGTACTTTTGATGCGCAACTAACTTCTGTTATTGGTAAAATGATAAAAATTGTTGGTTGGTACGATAATGAAATAGGCTATAGTAATCGACTAGTAGATTTAATAAGTATTTTAAGTAAATAATCCTCCCTGTAATATAAGAAAACTATTTGGCAAGAATTACTCAAATAGTGTATCTTTATTTCTTTTAAAACTAGTACTGTATTGACCTCATTAGTTTAGAGGTAATCAATAGCAAGCTATACACTAACATCACAGACATGAAAGCACTTATAAAGCAGATTATATGCTGCGCCTTATTCTTAGCCTCAATTTCATTTTTTGCACAAAGCGATACAGAGACTGAATATATAATTATCGATCATTTCGATAAGGCTAGTGATTTAAAGAGATATCTAGATTTTGATGAGGCTCTTAAATATTACGATAAAGCATTAACACACGCTATAAGAATTGAACATAAAGAATATCAAGCAAAATCATATAGAGAAATTGGTAAGGTTAAAAGGTTTCAAGATAAACTCGAAGAAGCTAGTGAATACTTAAAAAAAGCCGCTAAAATTCAAAGTGACAACAAACTTAAGGAAGAACTTGCCAAAACAAGAGATGCTCAAGGGATACTTCACACTGATCTAGGAAATTATGCCCAAGCAGAAAGTTATTTTGATGAAGGTTTAAAAATATATCAATCTCTATCGTTATTTAGTAGCAGAACTAAAATTTTTAAAAACAAAGGGAAGTTATACTTACGAAAAGGAGATTTCGCTAAAGCAATTGAAGTCTTTAATCAAGCTGAAAATGTAGCAAAAAGATATGCAGATCCAAGAGAACAAGCTGACATATTACTTCATAAATCCCAAGCCTTAAACGGATTAAACTTACATGCAGATGCTATTAATAGTTGTAAAAAAGCTATTGATATGGGGATGGCTAATAAATACCGATTGATTATTACTAACGGATACAAAACACTTAGTACTATTTATGAAAACAATGGAGATCTTTCAAAGGCAATTGAACTACTAAAAACACATAATAAATCAATGGATAGCATCTTTACTATTAACGAAGTACGCCTATCCAAAGAATCAATTGCAAAGTTAGACTTTGATAAACAGGATACTATCATTGAACAAAAAGAGGAAGAACTTAAACAACAAAAAGAAGAACTTAGACAAAGCCAAACACTGACTTTCTTAGGTTTAGCTTTCTTAATTTTATTCTTTTCATTCATTATCTTTTTATTCAATAACAATCAGAAAAGGAAGAAAGCAAACTCTTTATTACAAAGTACTAACGACCAATTAATCATTGCTAAAGATAAAGCTGAAAAGGCTACAAAAGCCAAAGCAAATTTTCTTTCAACAATTACACATGAACTAAGAACTCCTCTATACACAGTTACAGGATTAACTGATTTATTATTAGATGAAGACCCTAAGGAATCTCAAAAAGGATACTTAAAATCTCTACGCTTTTCAGGGGACTATTTACTAACATTCATAAATGACATACTTGATGTAAACAAAATTGAAGCCAAGAAAGTAGAACTTGAAAAAATACCTTTCGATTTAAAAAAATTAACAGAGGAAGTTTTGTTTACGCAAAACAAAGTTGCAAAAGATAATAACACCAAACTTCACTTAAACTTTGAAGAAAGTATTCCAGAATATCTTTTAGGTGATTCTTTACGTATGTCTCAAATCCTAATTAACTTAGTAAGTAACGCAATCAAATTTACTAAGAATGGAGATGTTAGTTTAAATGTTAAAAAAACAGAAGACAACTTACATACTATTGATTTATTAATTGAAGTGAAAGATACCGGAATTGGAATTTCATATGATAAACAAGAAGAAATATTTGAAAGTTTCTCTCAAGGCTCTGTACAAATTAACAGAAAATATGGTGGTACAGGTTTAGGTTTAACCATCGTTAAAAACCTGTTAGAAATTATGGGTAGTAAAATTCAATTAAAAAGTCAACCAAATGTAGGGACAACTTTTTACTTTGAAATCACTTTAGATCTTGCAAAAAGAGAAAGCATTGATGCACCAAAAACAACAGAAATATTCCCTACTGACCTATTAGAAATACTTCAAAACAAAAACATTTTATTAGTTGATGATGTTAAAATAAATCAACTCATCACACAAAAAACACTTACTAAAAAAGAAATTAATTGTGTAACTGCTGATAATGGTGAAGATGCTATTTTAAAAGCTCAAGAACACCAGTTTGATTTAATATTAATGGATATTCATATGCCGGGAATTGGAGGAGTTGAAGCTACTAAAAGGATCAGAGAATTTAATAGCACTATCCCAATAATCGCGCTTACCGCTATAACAATCGAAAAAGAGGATTTAATCAGGTTTAACGAAGCTGGTTTTAATGATATTCTATCTAAGCCATTCAAAGCAGATACTTTTTTTAAGAAAATATATTTACAGTTGATTAAGTCTAGTTCTTAAATCTATTGTTATAACTATTTGATTTAAGATTTTGAAATAAAACTTAAAACAATCACCTTACACGCGGGAATAAGTACTGGCTCAATTACTAATCTATAATGAGTAAGTCAGTTTTATTAATAGGTTATTCTATAAGCTCCTCCTTTTTTTATCTATTGAGACTGAATACCTTTATGTATTTATAAATGACAATACACTTTTATCGAAAGTAGTTTTCTTATTTAAAAATTCTGTGACAATTGGCAAGAAATATACGTTTGTTAGCGAATCCTTTAAACGCATATAATCTTTTTCTGTAGTAATAATCAGTTGCTTCTTAGAAAGCTCATCCAGCTCTTTTTTAGAAAAATTATGATGATCCTTATATGAAACATGCTCAAAATTAAGTTCTAAACTATTTAAGTGATTCACCAATGGTTTAGGATTAGCTATCCCTGTAACCAATGTAATTTGAATACCCTTTAATGATATCAATAATTTTGATTCTTCATTTCCGCTTACTTCATTTGCATATGAAATACGACTAAAAAACACTTGCTGACTTGAAGAAACACTTAGCTTCTTTCTTATTCTATCTTGTTCTTCAGAAGATAGTTTTTCTGGACATTTAGTGACTATAATAATATTAGCACGTTTAGCTCCTCGTCTAGACTCTCTTAAATTACCTGCAGGCAATATTAAATCGTCTACATACAATGAATCATATTTTGTAAGTAACACATAAAATCCAGCTGTGACTTTTCTATGTTGAAAAGCATCATCTAATAAAATAGCGTCAGGATTAACTTGTTGCAATAACTGTGAAATTCCGTTTTGCCTATCAATATCAACAGCTATTTTAACATTCGGGAATTTTTGATGAAATTGCATTGGTTCATCACCCAAATCATCTGCTGTAGAAGCTGAATTTGCCAATACAAACCCTTCCGATTTTCTTCGGTATCCTCTACTTAAAGTAGCAATACAGAAATCATCTTTTAACAATCTAATTAAATACTCAACCATTGGTGATTTCCCAGTTCCTCCAACACATAAATTACCCACAGCTAAAATGGGTAAATCATAATTTTTACTTTTAAAAACTCCTTTATCAAAAAAGAAATTTCTAACAGATGTTATAATATCATAAATGATAGAAAATGGGTATAATATTTTTCTTAAAAATAGCACAACACGAAAGTAAACTATCTACACTGTACTCGCAAATGATAAATATGTATCTTTGAAAATTCAATTATTAATAACCTTTTCAACTACCACCTCTATGCAAATAAAAGATGTTATTCAATACATGGAAGAATTAGCTCCACTAGCTTATGCCGAGAGCTATGACAATGTTGGGTTACTTGTTGGAAACAAAAACACAAATTTAACTGGTATATTAATCACACATGACACACTTGAAGAAGTAGTTGATGAAGCTATTACAAAAAACTGTAATTTGATTGTAAGTTTCCACCCAATAGTTTTTTCAGGGATTAAAAAATTTAATGGCCAAGATTATGTAAACAGAGTTATAGTTAAAGCTATCAAAAATGATATTGCTATTTATGCAACTCATACAGCTTTAGACAATGTCCAAAATGGAGTTAACAGCACAATTTGCGATAGATTAAATTTGATTAACAGAAAAACACTTATTCCAAAACCTGATTTTATATACAAACTAACAACCTATGTCCCAAATGCAAATGCTGATAAACTTCGAGAAGCTTTATTTATCGCAGGCGCAGGAAACATTGGTAATTATGATAATTGTAGTTTTAATATTTCTGGTGAAGGTACATTTAGAGGTAATGAAAATTCTAATCCGAAAACTGGAGTAAAAGGAGAATTTCATACTGAAAATGAAATTCAACTTAACGTAACGTTTGAGAAGCATTTAGAGTCAAAAATATTAAACAAACTTTTTACAAATCATCCGTATGAAGAGGTTGCTTATGAAGTAACCAAACTCACCAATACTCATCAAAATATTGGTTTAGGGATAACTGGAGAATTGACAACTCCAATGAATGAAGATCTATTTTTAGCATTCTTAAAAAAAGAAATGAATACTTCATGCGTTAGACATTCCAGTTTACTTGGTAAAAAGATTCGAAAGATAGCCGTTTTAGGAGGCTCTGGAAGTAGCGCAATTAAAAACGCAAAATTATCAGGAGCAGATGCTTATATCACTTCTGATTTAAAATATCACGACTTCTATCAAGCAGAAAATAGTATTTTATTATGTGATATTGGACATTATGAAAGTGAGCAATACACAAAAACGCTTTTATATGAGTTTTTTAGCAAAAAAATACCTAATTTTGCAATCGTTTTATCAGGCATTAACACTAATCCTGTCAATTATTTTTAAGATATGGCAAAGAAAAAAGAAATTTCAGTAGAAGAAAAATTAAGAGCATTATACAACTTGCAATTAATCGATTCTCGTATTGATGAAATCAGAAATGTACGAGGAGAACTTCCTTTAGAAGTTGAAGATTTAGAAGATGAAGTAGCTGGATTAAGTTTAAGAGTTGAAAATTTTAATACTGATATCGAAACACTTAAGGAGAGCATAAAAGCTAAATTAAATGGTATTGAAGATTCAAAGGTATTAATTAAAAAATACACAAAGCAACAAGATAACGTTCGCAACAATAGAGAATACACCTCTTTAGCTAAGGAAACTGAATTTCAAGAATTAGAAATTCAACTTGCTGAAAAGAACGTTAAAGAATTCAAAGCACAAATTGAGCATAAAAGTGATGTTATTGGAAAAGCGCAAGAGCGTTTAACTGATAAAGAAACTCACTTAAAGCACAAGAAAGATGCTTTAAATGAAATTCTTTCTGAAACTGAAAAAGAAGAAGAAGCTTTATTAGAAAAATCAGCTAAATATCAAAAGCAAATTGAAGAACGCTTGATGATTGCTTACAATAGAATTAGAACTAACGTGAAAAATGGATTAGCGATTGTTGCGATTGAGCGTGGTGCAGCTGGAGGATCATTCTTTACAATACCACCACAGGTTCAAGTAGAAATTGCTGGTCGTAAAAAAGTTATTACTGATGAGCATTCTGGTAGAATTTTAGTTGATGCTGAATTAGCAGCAGAGCAAAAAATAAAAATGGAAAAAATGTTCGCAAAAATATAAGCTATCGTTTTTAAATATAAATTAAAGCTATCTTTAAACAGGTAGCTTTTTTTGTATATTTAAAAACATCAAATGCAACCTAGTTATGGGAGATATACAATTAACAAGAATCAATAAATTTTTAAGTGAAGCTGGATATTGTTCACGCAGAGCAGCTGATAAATTGATTGACCAAGGTAGAGTAACCATAAATGGTGCAGTGCCAGAAATGGGTACAAAAATAGCCCCTACGGATGAAGTTAAAGTTGATGGTAAGTTAATATCTGAATCAAAGGAGAAACCTGTTTATCTAGCATTTAATAAACCTATCGGAATTGTTTGCACTACAGACACTAGAGTTGAAAAAGACAACATTGTAGACTATATAAATTACCCTACTCGTATATTTCCTATTGGACGTTTAGACAAACCAAGTGAAGGGTTAATTTTTCTAACTAATGATGGTGACATTGTAAATAAAATTTTACGCGCAAGAAATAACCACGAAAAAGAATACCTTGTAACTGTTGACAAACAAATTACCCAAGGTTTTCTTAAAAAAATGGGTAGTGGTATTCCTATACTAGATACAATAACTCGTAATTGTAAAGTAGAACCAATTAGTAAGTTTACATTTAAAATAACACTAACTCAAGGACTCAACAGACAAATTAGACGTATGTGTGAGTATTTAGAATATGAAGTAACAAAATTGAAGCGTGTCCGAATTATGAATATCTCATTGGATATTCCTGTTGGACAATGGAGAGATATTACTCCAGAAGAACTAAAGGAGTTAATAATACTTACTGACGAATCGAGTAAAACATCTTAAAAACCTAAAAAGCCAAAATCAAATGATTTTGGCTTTTTAGGTTTTATATAATTCAACTCATGAATTCTCACTATGACGTTCACCTGCTAATAAAGTATTCTTTAATAGCATTGCAATAGTCATTGGCCCTACTCCACCAGGAACCGGTGTAATATAACTTGCTTTCTTACTTACGCTTTCAAACTCTACATCACCTGCTAAGCGAAAACCAGACTTTTTAGTTACATCAGGTAAACGAGTAATCCCAACATCTACAATTACCACTCCTTCTTTTACCATATCTCCTTTTAAAAATTCAGAAATACCTATTGCAACAATAATAATATCTGCTTGCTGAGTAAAACTTTTTAAGTCCTTAGTTCTACTATGCACTAAAGTTACGGTAGCATCACCAGCTTTACGCTTCTGACTCATTAAAATACTCATCGGGCGTCCAACAATATGACTTCTCCCCATTACCACTACATTCTTTCCTGAAGTCTCTATATCGTAACGTTCTAACAACTCTAAGATACCATAAGGCGTAGCCGGTAAAAAGCATGGTAAATCCAATGCCATTCTTCCTACGTTAGTAGGATGAAACCCATCAACATCCTTATCTGGATTAATTGCTTTTAAAACCTTTTGTTCATCAATATGTTTAGGCAATGGTAATTGAACAATAAAACCATCAATACTATCATCATTATTTAATTTATCAATCTCGCTTAATAATACCTCCTCCGTAGTTTCTTTTGGCAAATCAATTAACGTTGAATCAAACCCTATCTGGCTACAAGCCTTAACTTTAGCTCCCACATAAGTCATACTTGCCCCATCAGTACCTACTAATATTGCTGCTAAATGAGGGGCCTTTCCTCCATTAGCCTTAATTTTAGCCACTTCAATAGCTATTTCATCTTTGATATCATTACTTGTTTTTCTACCGTCTAGTAATATCATTCGTTTTAATTTTTGGCTTTAACTAGTTACTATAGCATTGTTAATTATGCTGTTATACTTATCTATAAAAAAAACGCCGTCAATTTCTTGGCAGCGCTCTTTTAATTTATTTCATTCCTTGCATCATCTGCATCATTTTTTTTCCGCCGCCACCTTGCATCATCTTCATCATTTTACTCATTTGATTAAACTGCTTTAGTAACTGATTCACTTCCTGAACAGACCTACCTGCTCCTTTAGCAATACGTTTCTTCCTATTTGCATTAATCACAGATGGTTTTTGACGTTCACCTGGAGTCATTGAATATATAATAGCTTCTATATATTTAAAAGCATCATCATCTATATCCATTCCTTTCATGGCTTTAGAAGCACCGGGGATCATTCCCATTAAGTCCTTCATATTACCCATTTTCTTAACTTGTTGAATTTGCTTTAAGAAATCATCAAATCCGAATTGATTTTTAGCAATCTTCTTTTGAAGTTTTCTTGCTTCTTCTTCATCAAATTGTTCTTGTGCTCTCTCAACTAAAGAAACAACATCTCCCATTCCAAGAATACGATCTGCCATACGAGAAGGATGAAAAACATCAATAGCTTCCATTTTCTCTCCAGTACCAATAAACTTAATTGGTTTATTTACTACTGTTTTAATTGATATTGCAGCTCCACCACGAGTATCTCCATCCAATTTTGTTAAGATAACCCCATCAAAATTTAATAGATCATTAAAGGCCTTTGCTGTATTAACAGCATCTTGTCCAGTCATGGCATCAACAACAAATAATGTTTCTTGAGGCTCTATAGCCTTATGAACATTAGATATTTCAGTCATCATTTCCTCATCAACAGCTAAACGACCTGCAGTATCAACAATAACTACATTATGTCCGTTAGCTTTTGCATGAGCGACACCTGCTTTTGCAATTGCAACTGCATCAGTATTTCCTCTATCAGAATATACATCAACATTTATTTGTTCACCTACAATATGTAGCTGATCGATGGCTGCTGGACGATAAATATCACATGCAACTAATAATGGCTTTTTAGTTTTTTTAGTTTTAAGGTAGTTCGCTAATTTTCCAGAAAATGTAGTTTTACCAGAACCTTGCAACCCTGACATTAAAATTACAGTTGGCGTACCAGACATGTTTATACCTTCAGTATCCCCACCCATCAATTCAGTTAATTCGTCTTTTACGATTTTAACCATTAATTGACTAGGCTGCAATGCAGTTAATACATCAGCACCTAATGCTTTTTCCTTTACTCTTTTGGTAAAATCCTTAGCTATCTTAAAGTTAACATCAGCGTCTAATAAAGCTCTACGAACTTCTTTTAGCGTATCTGCTACATTTACTTCAGTTATTTTCCCATGTCCTTTTAAAACATGAAGTGCCTTATCTAACTTATCACTTAAATTATCAAACATATATCTATACCTTATTTGAGAAACGCAAAATTAAACAAAATGCACTGAGAAACAAAGGTTATTATACAAGAATAGTGGTCTTTATTCTAATAAAAAATGTACTTTTATTATCCAAGTACATTGTACTTTTAGCCAAAACTTGTTAATTCGAGTAAAATTTTAGATGAGTTTTGTACTAAGAACTATATTTTAGTATCGAAAAAATATTCTCGATACAGTTTTCTAATAAAAATCATTAAAGTTGACTCTTTTTATTTTTATAAATAACGATATTAAATAAATTCAATACTTAAATCAAATGCTGAACAAATCAATCTTATATCTCTTCTTCTTCCTTTTTTCAACAACTATACATGCGCAAAACAAAAAAGTTTATGAAAGTAGATATACAGATGTAACCACAAAAAATAATTTAATTTATGCGCTTTCAAAAACACATAAGTTAGTAGTTTGGGATATGAATAAAGGAGATATTTCTTATATTAAAAAAGAAATATCTTGCATCTACACTAATCAAAAAAATGAGGTATACTGTGTAACCCTTGACGGTGAAATTCAAAAAGAAACAACAGCTAACAAATGGAAAAAAGTCGGTACTTTTACAGGAACACCATTTACTATTTTTACAACTACTACAAACAAAATAGCGTCAATTTCAAGCAAAGGAATTAAGTATAACAACAAGTATTATATACCAAAAGAAAAAAACAGGATAGGCAATGGTATGTACAGCTTTAAAAATCGCAAACTACGAAAACCACAATTAACCTATATTGACCAGAAAGATAGAATTTGGATTAGTTATGATTTTGGAAAATTTTCTGAAGTATTTATTTTTGACACCAAGAAATCAGCTTTCTTAGATCATAAATCATTATCTATCCTTGATGAAAAGAAAACATTTAATAGCAAAGAAGATTATTTAAAAGATTTTCAAAAAAAACAATTCAAGAAATACCCATATCATGTCAAAAGACTAGGAAAAGAATTCGTTTATAAATTCCCTACCGAACTACCATTTTACTATGGAATAAAATCAATTACTCAAGACAAGGATGGAAACTATTACTTTAGTGAGGGTCTCGCCTATTCTCATAAAAAAAATGGCGTTTATGAATACCTAACAACTTCAGAAAAACGATTTTATAAAATTATAGAAAACAGTGAGTCTTCATTTAAAAAACAAAATGAAATTATTGGACCAATGATATACAATAACTTTAATGATTTCTTATACTACTATTCTAATTATGGTTTTTTTAAGTTACACAAAAGTGAATCTGGTTATAGAAACGAACTAGTAACTGACCCAAATGTACTACTATACACTAAAAAAATATCTCACTACTATGGAAGTGTAATGAATGTAACCAAAATGCTTTTTATGGACAAAACTAGATTTGTGTTTTTAACCAAACAATATGGCTTTGGGTATTATGATGGCGAAAATATAAACTTATTCAATTAATTTTTTTACCACATCAAAATTTAGATTAGTAATGGCTTCAAAAAACAATTTTCTAATTTGTGATAAATCAGACAATTGTTTTTCTTATTATAATAGTTGTACTCATTACATTCTTTCTGGAACAGTAACACCTAACAACCCAAATGCTGATTTTATAATGTTACCTACCAAGCTAGACAGCTGTACTCTGAATATTTTTTCATCTTCAGTATCAGCTCCAAAAATAGAAACATTTTGAAAGAATGAATTATATCCTTTTACTAAGTCATAAGTATAATTTGCTATTAAAGCTGGACTTTGATTAGCAGCTGCTTGTTGTATTACTTCTGGATATAACTCAACTAATTTCAACAACTCTTTTTCTTTTTCATGTAACGGTATCGTTACATTTTTAGAATAATCTATATCAGCTTTTCTTAAAATTGCCTGAATTCTTGCATAGGTATATTGAATAAATGGCCCAGTATTTCCTTGAAAATCTACTGATTCTTTAGGGTCAAACAAAATACGTTTTTTAGGATCAACTTTTAAAATAAAATATTTTAAAGCGCCCATACCAATTGTAGTATACACCTCTTCTTTTTGAGTATCAGTATATCCATCCAATTTCCCTAATTCTTCAGAAATCTCTCTTGAAGTACTTACCATTTCCGTCATTAACTCATCTGCATCAACAACTGTTCCTTCTCTACTCTTCATTTTCCCCGAAGGCAAATCAACCATACCATAACTTAAATGATGTAGATTCTCAGCCCAAGCATATCCTAATTTCTTTAAAATTAAAAACAATACTTTAAAGTGATAATCTTGCTCGTTACCAACGGTATAAATCATCCCACCAATATCTGGGTTATCTTTTATACGCTGTATAGCTGTTCCAATATCCTGTGTCATATAAACAGCCGTACCATCCGAACGTAATACTATCTTTTCATCTAATCCATCTTCTGTTAAATCACACCAAACAGAACCATCTTCCTTTTTAAAGAACACTCCATTCTCTATCCCTTCCGTTATATTATCTTTTCCTAATAAATAAGTATTACTCTCGTAATAATAAGAATCAAAATCTACTCCAATATTCTTATAAGTCACTTCAAAACCATCATACACCCATTGGTTCATTTTCTTCCAAAGCGCAATAACAGCTTCATCACCAGCTTCCCATTTACGAAGCATTCCCTGAGCTTCTAAAATTAATGGAGCTTGTTTTTTAGCCTCTTCTTCTGTTTTCCCTTCAGAAACTAAAGTTGCTATCTCCTTTTTATACTCTTGATCAAACTTTACATAGTAATTACCTACAAGCTTATCCCCTTTTAAACCTGTTGATTCTGGAGTTTCTCCATTACCAAAACGATCCCAAGCTAACATACTTTTACAAATATGTATTCCTCTATCATTAATTACTTGTGTTTTATACACCTTCTTTCCCGAAGCCTTAATAATTTCAGCAACAGAGTACCCAAGCAATACATTTCTAACATGCCCTAAATGCAATGGCTTATTAGTGTTTGGTGATGAATACTCAACCATAATAGCGTCGTTGTCTACCGAAGGCGTAACAAAACCATATTTTTCTTCATTTTTTATTCCTTGAAAAAAATCAAGGTAATGAGTATCTGAAATAACAAGGTTCAAAAACCCTTTAACCACATTAAAATCTACAACCTCTGCAACATTATTTACCAAATACCCTCCTAAAGTTTCACCAATTTGAACTGGATTCCCTTTAACAACCCTCAACATAGGAAAAACCACAACAGTTATATCTCCTGCAAATTCTTTACGAGTAGCTTGAAATTCTACAGTTGGTAACTCCGTTTTGTAAACCGCTACAAATGCTTCCTTAACTTTTAATGCTAATGTTTCTTGAATTGTCATTATCTTAATTTTATAAGTTGCAAAGATAACTTATGCTTGATATATATTATATTTTCTTAAAAGAATTATTTGTTTTAATAGAACATGCTAATACCTCTAGCTAAAACTTATAATTAAAAAAAAAACACAATCTCACTTCACCACTAATTATTATATACTGACAACTAAATAATGTATTTTATCGATATTTTGTGTTATTTACAGAATAATTGGATTCTTGCAAAAAAAATAACTTTTAAATAAAGTTTAATTCATTAAAAATTCTTTTTTTTGCCAAAATTTTTAAATCAATGGAACTATTTTTATACATCTTTGGAGCTTTATTCTCTGTAATGAACCCATTAGGAACCGTGCCCATTTTTGTTAGTTTAACAGAAGGTGACACACAAAAAGAAGTTAATAAAACATCATTACTTACAAGTATTAATGTATTTGTAATTTTAGTTATATCATTTTTCTTAGGAAAATATGTCTTGGCATTTTTCGGGATTAGCTTAAGTGCCTTAAAAATTGCTGGAGGTTTAGTAATCGCTTCTTCTGGTTTTGCTTTACTAAAAGGAGAGTTTAGCAAAAACCGAGGAATGAGCAAAAAACACAAGGAAGCAGCTCATGAAAGAGAACGTATCTCCCTTACTCCATTAGCTATACCAATGATGGCAGGACCTGGATCTATCTCTTTACTGATTGGATTAAACGAAGAATACAATAGTACTTGTCAAATTACAACTACAATATTGGCTGTATTAGTAGTATGTCTAATTTGCTATATCATGATGAGAGGGTCGCAACATATTATCAGAGTTCTAGGACCTAACGGGATAAACTCAATATCAAGAATTATTGGTTTTATAGTTATCGCATTAGGAATTGAATACTTATGGGCTGGTATTTATTCTTTGATCAAAACTGTTATGTAAACATTCTATTATAAAAAATAAAAAAGCATGAAGAACTACACTCTTCATGCTTTTTTTATTTTTAATACCTTCTCAAAAGAGCTATTCAAGTTAAAGACAGTGGTATCTAAAACACTTCAGCTAACATACATCTGGCACTTCCACCTCCCAAAGTCTCAATCGTTTTTAAATCAATTGCCAAAATTGTAGTATACTTCTCTAATTTAAACAACTGCTCTTTAGTTAGGCTTTCGTTTGCTTGCTTACTCATCACCAATACTGCTCCTGACTCCCCTTGAAGTTCCAACATATTGCCCGCAAAAGAATTCATTTGAGTTTCTGTTATTGCAACAACTTCTTTACCTGACTTCTTTAAATGCTGTAATACGTTTTTCTTTTCTTTTTTATCATCAATAGCATCCAAGCAAATAACAGCAAAATCAGAGCCTACACTCAACATTACATTGGTATGATAAATCGGTTTTCTTTTTTCCCCAACTGTTTGGCTTGCTTTAAACAATACAGGGTCATAATCAAAATCTTCACAAAATTCGATAAACAACTCTTCATCCGATCTTGATGACTCAGCACAATAAGCAATTTTATGTACTCTGTCTAAAACAATACTCCCTGTTCCTTCTAGATAGATTTCTTCTTCCTCTGCAGAAGTATAATCAACCACATCTTTTATATCAATACCAGTTTGAGACTCTACAAATGTAATCACATCCTCTCTTCTTTCTTTTCTTCTATTCGCTGCTTCCATAGGATACACAGCAACTATTCCATCTTCATGAAAAGAAATCCAATTATTAGGAAAAATTGAATCTGGTGTCTGTGGATTCATGGTATCTTTAATAACCAACACTTTTACTCCCGCTTTTGTTAATTCCTCAACAAAAGAATTAAATTCAGCTAATGCCTTCTCTTGAATAACTTTAGGAGTAAGCATTATATCTTGTTGAAAATGATTTGACTTTATAGTTTGCTCATTTTTAACAAACGATACTGGACGAATCATTAAAACCGTATTAGTGGACTGTTTACTCAAATTACAAGTGTTTTTTTATTGTTTTAGAAACTGCATCCAATACTTCAAAAGCAGTTTCAGCCATCTTATTTCCTTTAAAATCTAATAACGGGTTCACTTCTACAAACTCCACCGAAGCTACTTTATTAGAAGCAATCAATTGATTTATAATTGCCACTATTTCATGCTGATCAAACCCCTTTGGCACTGGAGTTCCAGTTCCGTAAGAAATCAAATCACAATCCATACTATCAACATCAAAAGAAATGTAAATCATATCACATTCTGCTAATGTTGCTAATGTTTCATTCACACAAACTTCTAAACCTCTATAACGCACTTCGTGCACCATATAGTTTTTTATTCCTAATTCTTCTATTTGCTTATCTTCTGGTTCTTCAGTATCTCTTACTCCAAAATACACAACATCACTAGCTAAAACTTTAGCACCATCACAACCTATATTTTTCATTGCATTCCAATACTTTTCAGTATCGGAAGAAATTTCATTTACCTTACAAGCTGTATTATCTTCTGCTAATGCAGCAGCCAATGGCATACCGTGAATATTCCCTGAAGGAGACGTATATGGTGAATGAATATCCGCATGAGCATCTATCCAAACTACACCAATGCGTTTATCCGGATTAGCAGCCTTCAAGCCAGAAATCGTCCCTAAAGCTGAAGAGTGATCTCCAGACAAAACTAATGGAAAATTGTTCTCTTCCAAATTACGTTGTACTGCATCGCTTAAACGGGTACATTGATCATGTACCTGCTTTATACGCTTACCAAAAGAATTATTTACTTTGTTATAAATAGACTCGTTTTCTGTTTCAAGATCCTCAAATTCATATTGAGTAAAGTAATCATTTTGTTCGTTGATAGCAGCTATTTCTATAGCATCAACCCCCATATCAGCACCTCTTGTTCCTGCACCAATATCAGATCTATTCTTGATTATTTTTATTGTTTTACCCATCGTTTTTATTTTAATAGATTAAAAATATGAACACAAAAGTACTAGTTTAAACTAATACTTTTAAATGAATCACCTCATTTTATACTCATAGCTATAAAAAAATGCGTGTTAGTACTACCAACACGCATTTCACTTATTCTTTATTATGTTATTATTATCTTTTCGCTACTTCTATAAAAGAACGTAAGTTTTCTCCTGTATAAATTTGACGAGGACGACCTATCGGTTCTTTATTCAAACGCATTTCTCTCCATTGCGCGATCCAACCCGGTAAACGACCTAAAGCAAACATTGGTGTAAACATTTCAGTTGGTATCCCTAATGCTCTATAAATAATTCCCGAGTAAAAATCTACGTTAGGATATAATTTTCTATCTACAAAATACGAGTCAGACAAAGCTTCTTGTTCTAATCCTTTTGCTATATCAAGAATTGGATCTTCTACTCCTAAAGCGCCTAAAACATCATCTGCTGCAATTTTAATAATTTTAGCTCTAGGATCAAAGTTTTTATATACACGATGTCCGAACCCCATTAAACGGAAAGGATCTTGTTTATCTTTAGCTTTACCCATGTATTTTTTAGTATCACCACCGTCAGCTTTAATTGCTTCTAACATTTCAATTACTGCTTGATTAGCTCCACCATGTAATGGTCCCCATAATGCAGATATTCCTGCAGAAAGTGACGCATATAAACCTGCATGAGACGAACCTACAATACGCACTGTAGACGTTGAGCAGTTTTGTTCATGATCAGCATGTAGTATTAATAGTTTATCAATCGCATTATTAATAATTGGGTTTGCTTTATATTCTTTATTTGGACGGTTAAACATCATTTTCATGAAGTTTTCAACATACCCCAAAGAATCATCACCATAATCTAATGGCAACCCCATTTTCTTTCTATGTGCCCAAGCAGTTAATACAGGAAACTTCCCTAATACAGTTACAATTGCTTTATACATATCCTCTTCAGAATCTACATTCACAGAGTTTGGATTAAAAGCAATCAATGCACTTGTTAAAGACGACAACACTCCCATTGGGTGAGCTGTTTTAGGAAAACCATCTAATATCTTTTTGATATCCTCATCAACATGCGCTTCTGCTTTAATATCAGCATCAAACTTTGTTAATTGTTCAGTTGTTGGTAATTCACCAAAAATCAATAAATATGCTACCTCTAAAAAATCAGCTTTTTCAGCTAATTCCTCTATAGAATACCCACGGTACCTTAGAACCCCTTCTTCTCCATTTAAAAAAGTAATTGCGCTTGTACACGAACCAGTGTTTTTATACCCTGGATCAATGGTTACAACACCACCTGATGCACCTCTTAATGTTTTAATATCAATTGCAAGTTCATTTTCAGTACCTTTTATTACTGGAAATTCTAATTTTTTACCGTTTACTTCTAAAGTAGCTATATCTGCCATAGTTTTTTCTCCTTCGCTTTATTGTGCTAATACTTCTTATTAGCAAGGGTTAATTATTCAATTCGACGAATTTACAAAAAATAGCCCTAAAAAGAAACTATTCATGCATAAAAAAAGCAGTAAAAAGAATACTTTTTACTGCTTAAATAATTCTATAAATCTTATATTATTATTACTTCACTTTAAAAGCATTTTCTTGTGGGTAGTACGCCACAAAGCCTAACTCTTCCTCAATACGTAATAACTGGTTGTATTTTGCCATTCTATCAGAACGAGAAGCCGAACCTGTTTTAATTTGACCACAGTTTAATGCTACTGCTAAATCAGCAATTGTATTGTCTTCTGTTTCTCCAGAACGGTGACTCATTACAGATGTATATCCTGCATTATGTGCCATATTAACCGCTGCTATAGTCTCTGTTAAAGTACCTATTTGGTTCACTTTAATTAAAATTGAATTTGCTGTATTACTTTTAATACCACGCTCTAAACGCTTTACATTAGTAACAAATAAATCATCACCAACTATTTGTACTTTATCACCAACTTTATCTGTTAATAATTTCCATCCGTTCCAATCGTTTTCATCCATTCCATCCTCAACAGATACAATAGGATATTTAGCACATAAGTCCGCTAAATATTGCGCTTGCTCCTCTGAAGTTCTAATTGCTCCTCCTGCTCCTTCAAACTTTGTATAATCGTACTTACCATCAACATAAAATTCTGCCGCTGCACAATCCAAAGCAACCATAATTTCATCTCCGAAACTGTACCCAGCATTTTCAACTGCTAATTTCACAGAATCTAAAGCGTCTTCTGTACCATCTAATGTAGGAGCAAAACCACCTTCATCACCTACTGCAGTAGACAAGCCTCTATCTTTCAACACCTTTTTAAGGTTATGAAAAATTTCAGTTCCCATTTGCATAGCTTCTGTAAAATTTTTCGCTTTAACAGGCATAATCATAAATTCTTGGAATGCTATTGGCGCATCACTATGAGAACCACCGTTAATGATATTCATCATTGGCACAGGAAGTGTATTAGCAGACACACCACCAATATACCTATACAAAGGTAATCCTAATTCATTTGCAGCTGCTTTAGCACAAGCTAAAGAAACTCCTAAAATAGCATTAGCTCCTAGCTTAGATTTATTTTCTGTTCCATCAAGCTCTATCATTATTTTGTCAATACTGTTTTGTTCCAAAACAGAAATCCCTAATAATTCTTCAGCAATAATTGTATTAACATTATTAACTGCTTTTAAAACTCCTTTTCCCATGTAAGCACTTCCACCATCACGTAATTCAACAGCCTCATGTTCTCCTGTAGATGCACCTGAAGGTACAACCGCACGTCCCATAAATCCATTTTCAGTAGTTACATCAACCTCTACAGTTGGATTACCTCTTGAATCAAAAATTTGTCTTGCATGAACACCAATAATCATACTCATAATTCTGTTGTTTTATATATTTAAAATTAAAGGCCTCACAGGGTTAAAACCTGTGAGGCCTACTTATTAACCTTATGCGTTTTGTAATTTTGCTTGTTTTATATTTGCTACGAACTGATCGAACAAATATCTTGAGTCATGTGGTCCAGGGCTTGCTTCTGGATGGTATTGTACTGAAAAACAATTCTTATTCTTCATCTTTAAACCAGCAACCGTATGATCATTCAAATGCGTATGAGACACTTCAACTTCTGGATTAGCTACAGCTTCATCTCTATTTACAGCGAAACCATGATTTTGAGATGTAATTTCTCCTTTACCAGTTGCGATATTCATAACAGGATGATTAATCCCTCTATGACCATTGTGCATTTTAAACGTAGAAATTCCGTTTGCAATAGCAATAACTTGATGTCCTAAGCAAATACCAAATAACGGTAAATCTCTTTTTATAATTTCTTTAGCTACCGCCTGTGCTTCTACTAAAGGTTCTGGATCCCCAGGACCATTAGATAAAAAGTACCCATCAGGATTCCAAGCACTCATTTCTTCAAAAGTTGAATTGTAAGGAAACACCTTTACATACACATCCCTTGATGAAATGTTCTTTAATATATTTCTTTTAATTCCTATATCTAAAGCTGCTACTTTATAAGTTGCATTTTCATCTCCGAAATAGTAAGGCTCAGTACATGAAACTTTAGATGCCAATTCTAATCCGTTCATATTAGGACTATCAGCTAATTGCTTTTTAAGCCCTTCAATATTATCAATATCAGTAGACATTACAGCATTCATTGCTCCGTTATCACGAATGTATGAAACCAATGCTCTTGTGTCAACATCTGATATCGCAAATAAATTACTCTCATCTAAAAAATCTTCTAAAGACCTATTAGCGACATCTCTTGAATAATCGTAACTAAAGTTTTTACAAATCAACCCAGAAATTTTAACTCCTTTAGATTCATTTTCATCTTCAGCAGTACCATAGTTTCCAATGTGTGTATTTGTAGTTACCATTAACTGACCGAAATAAGATGGGTCAGTAAAAATTTCCTGATACCCTGTCATTCCAGTGTTAAAACAAACTTCTCCGAAGGATGTACCTTCTTTATCAGCTACTGATTTTCCGTAGAAAATTGTACCATCAGCTAGCAGTAGTATTGCTTTTCTTCGAGTTTGATACTTCATTACTATTCTTATTTAATTATGTGTTGTTCGTGGCGCAAAATTAATACAAAAAAAAAGGATAAACTAAAAAGTTTATCCTTTAATATTAAGATTTTAAAATCATCTTATTCTTCTTCTTTAGAAGCCACTGTATCTGCTACTACTGGAGCAGCTTTTTTAGCTTTACTTCTACGAGTAGACTTTTTAGCTTCTTTCTTACCAGCATTATAGATTTCGTTGTAATCAACTAATTCAATCATTGCCATATCAGCGTTATCTCCTAAACGGTTTCCTAACTTGATAATACGAGTATAACCTCCTGGACGATCTCCGACTTTCACAGCTACATCTCTAAACAATTCAGTTACTGCTTCTTTTTGCCTTAATTTAGCAAATACTAAACGACGATTGTGCGTAGTATCACTTTTAGACTTAGTCACTAAAGGTTCAAAAAATTGCTTTAAAGCTTTCGCTTTAGCAACTGTAGTGTTAATACGCTTGTGTTCTATTAAAGAACATGCCATATTAGACAACATCGCAACTCTGTGCGCTTTCTTTCTTCCTAAGTGATTTATTTTTTTACCGTGTCTCATTGTATTTGGTATATCACACCATCTTGCTTCGACTCATCATGAGGAGCAAAATATGATGTATTAATTTATTTGTTTTGAATAAAAAACAGAAAAGAAGTATTGTAATTAATCACAATACTTCTTTTAAATAATTTAGTCTTTATCTAATTTGTATTTTGTTAAATCCATTCCGAACGTTAAGTTCTTAACCGCTACTAACTCATCTAATTCAGTTAACGATTTTTTACCGAAGTTACGGAACTTCATTAAGTCATTTTTGTTAAATGATACTAAGTCTCCTAAAGTATCAACTTCAGCAGCTTTTAAACAGTTTAATGCACGTACTGAAAGATCCATATCAACAAGCTTAGTTTTAAGCAATTGTCTCATATGTAACGACT
>Ga0209396_1000726_pt1 | contig 38078 bp, 33 predicted proteins | sample GOMGulsemesocosm_6_FD_184638 | JGI IMG/M metagenome (GOLD analysis project Ga0209396, IMG submission 184638) | Methane-oxidizing microbial communities from mesocosms in the Gulf of Mexico - GOM8C Gulf of Mexico (SPAdes) (version 2) | ecosystem: Environmental > Aquatic > Marine > Cold seeps...
GACAGTGCTGACAACTGCGACACTTAAATCAGCAAAAACCTCAAGCACTGCTTGGTATAAAGTGATCAAAGTCAAAGCGAACGACAGTTTGAACATGCGTCAAAAAGCCCACCATAAAGGAAAAAAGGTAGCGCAGCTAGCTTATAACGCCAACTGTATTAAGCGTTTAAGCTGCAAAGGGAAATGGTGCGAAATAGAGCACAATGCACAGGCCGGCTGGGTACATAAAAACTACCTTGCCCCGATAGATGCCAGCGACACAGCACAGTGTTTATAAGAGCGGCTCTATCCTTATCGACTGCATTAACTTAACGCACTGCCCTGGAGACAAACCAAGCTTCTCGTGAGCCGTGTTAGCAGCTTCAACACAGACAAATTTCCTACTTTTTTCTAATATATCATATTGCTCAGCGACACTACCGGGATTCCAGACTACCGTAGAGCCACTTCCCGATTTTTCAATAATCAGTTTTCTATTGAGTCCCTTATCAACCAATACCACTGTTGAGTCGTGCACAAAGATACTGTCAATGGCATCAATATCGCACAGTTCTTGCACCTGATGAGCACGCGAATTTTGTGATAACTTGTCAAAATAATCGCAACCTTTCAGCCCTTGGACGGGTACTTTTTGACTATCGCTCACCGCAAAATAACTGTGAATCGCTTGTGTTAAGCGCTGCTGCATCGATGAATGATTAACCGTTTCTAAGGTCATCGTCAATTTATCATTGCTCACCTCAACTTCAAATGACACAGTGAATACTTCTGATATTGCAATATTAGGAATAAAACGTAATGTTGTTTTCTCACTCCCTAAACTTTGCAGCAAACAACTCTCTATTTTCCAGTCACACACTCTAGCAAAGCCGTGACTGGGCTGAGAACTGTCTCTTTCATGCGCACCAAACCAAGGCCAACATAAAGGGGCACCCGCACGGATAGGCTCTCTTTTATTTTGAAGTTTAGATTTTTCACTAAAACCCGCTGATAGCGGGCCCGTTTTAGTGTTTTGCCAAAAAAGTGCCAGTTGTGCTACTGGTTGATAATGCAGTACTTGTGCTCCCATTTTGGCAACCACTATTTCTCCCCACGGCTCAATGATTATCCAGGCATCACAGCCTAGCCATTGAGTTTCATGTATACCTTGAGATAGCTTCAATTGTGATGACATAATTACGCCTTATTGATAGTGCTAAGAAACTTTAATCTAATACCCGAATGACTGATTTCATATAGCGTAAACTCTTGATTTCATACTCTGTATGCAGTTTGCTATCAAGGATTTGGCCAATAAAAAACGCCCCATTAGGAGCGTTGGTATTTTGCCTGACAATGGTCACAATAATAACAATTTTCTATTAACCTTGGATTTTAAGCGCAGCTGCTGAGCCAATCAGTCCTGGGTACTTTGCATCACACAACCATACCGGTACTTGCTGCAAATACTGCTTAAAACGCCCTTTGTCAGACATCGCTGAACAAAAACCACTCTGCTTGATCAACGCTTTAATTCTGGGTGGAATGCCGCCACACAGATAAACACCACCGCGAGCTCCCTGCGCAAGCACTAAATCGCCTGTTACAGCTCCTAATACTTGGCAAAAAGTTTCCATTGCAAGTATTGCCATATCATCGTCGCCAGCGATCGCTGCTGCGGTAATTTCTGCCGCACTATCGAAGTTATTAGCGCTGCCTTTTATCTCACAAATTGCCCCGTAAAGTGCAACGATACCGTCACCTGAGAGAATCCGCTCTATTGAAACACGTTGGTATTGCTGTTGTAAGATGGTTAATACTTGAACTTGCAGTTCATTAACCGGTGCAAAGGAAAGATGCCCACCTTCTGTGGCAACCGCCTGCCAGCTTGTTTCTTGCAGCGTTTGGCGTTGCTGTGGAACCAGGCAAGAGACCCCTAAACCGGTACCCGGCCCCAATACTAGTCTCGGGGTATTCGCGTGATCATCGGTACCCGCTTGCAGTAGTACTTTCTCATCATCTTCGATAAACAACATGCCATAGGCCATAGCGGTAAAGTCATTGAGTAAGACAAAGTGACTCAATGCCAGTAACTCTTTCATCACCTGAACATTAAACGCCCAGTGATTGTTGGTCATTTTAATATCTGTGCCGATAGGACAGGCAAATGAAATACATGCTTTATCTAATGCAGAAACGCCAATTTTTTGATAATAATAAGTGACAGCTTGATCGAAGTTAGCAAAATCATTACAACTTAGAACTTCTATGTGCGAGAGCTCTACACTCCCTTTTTCTACTAGCGCAAAGCGGGCATTGGTGCCGCCAATATCCCCAACTAGTGCATAATAACTCAATGGTGTATCCCCAATTTATTTCTAATATCAGCCATTGCCATTGCAAAAACCGCTTTGCAGATGGCAATGAATATAGCGACTCATTTTGTGAGGCGCATCATACCCCAGTAATTAGATTTAATTAAAGCCATCATTGAAAACACTTGCCCCTAATTCTGCACAATTTACTTGAGCTCGCAGTGCAGAGAAGAGCTCCCTGCCCATTCCGGTTGCACTTCTTTTCAAGTCACAAACCGCATTATCTCGTGCAGCCAGCACATCTTCAGGTACTTGCACGCTTAAATCGCCAGTAATGGCATTCACACTAATCATATCACCATCTTGTACTTTGGCGATGAGTCCACCATCTAACGCTTCAGGCCATAAGTGAATAGCAGCAGGTACCTTACCTGACGCACCGGACATCCGCCCATCAGTGACTAACGCCACTTTAAACCCTCTATCTTGCAGGGAACCCAAAAATGGCGTCAGCTTGTGAAGCTCAGGCATACCGTTGACTTTTGGCCCTTGAAACCTCACCACTGCCACAAAATCTCTATCTAAATCGCCTTTCTTAAAGCGCGCTTCTATTTGGTTTTGGTCATCAAACACCACCGCAGGTGCATTGACGATTTGATGCTTAGTATCGACCGCAGATACTTTTATCACCGCCCGCCCTAAATTCCCTTTTAGCAATTTGACCCCGCCTTCGGCTGAGAAGGGATTTTCAAAATTAGTTAAAACGGATTTATCTAAACTGGCCTTTGGCCCTTCACGCCAGACAATCTTTCCATCGATAAGGAAAGGCTCTTTGGTATAAGCCTCAAGGCCCTTGCCCATGACCGTTTTCACATTGTTGTGCAAGTAGCCACCGGCAAGTAAGGTTTTAACCAGATAAGAAGTACCTCCGGCCGCTTGGAAATGATTGATATCTGCCTGACCATTTGGGTAAATACGGGTGAGTAAAGGTACGGCAGCTGATAGATCCGAGAAATCATCCCAGTTAACAATCACCCCTGCAGCTCTAGCGATGGCGATCAAGTGCATAGTGTGATTGGTAGAGCCTCCCGTGGCCAGCAAGGCCACGATACCATTGACAATCGAGTATTCATTCACTATTTCATAGAGCGGTGTAAAGTCACCATTTTGGGGCGTCATTTTTATCGCACGACGACAAGCTTCACTGGTGAGCGCATCACGCATTTCACTGCCGGGATTAATAAATGATGACCCAGGTAAGTGCAGCCCCATTAACTCTACCACTAGTTGGTTACTGTTGGCGGTACCGTAGAAAGTACAAGTACCAGCACTGTGATAAGAATCGGATTCACACTGCAGCAGCGCATTACGATCAACTTTACCTTCTGCATACATTTGTCTGATGTGCGCTTTTTCTTTGTTTGGCAGCCCACTAGGCATAGGACCTGCCGGTACAAAAATAGTCGGCAAATGGCCGAAACTCATTGCCCCTATTAAAAGACCTGGAACAATTTTATCGCAGACGCCCAGATAAGCGGCAGCATCAAACATATTGTGAGACAAGCCAATCGCACTTGACATCGCGATTGTATCGCGGCTAAACAGACTTAACTCCATCCCTGGCTGCCCTTGAGTCACACCATCGCACATTGCAGGCACGCCACCGGCAAACTGAGCGACTGAGCCCATCTCATGAGCGGTTTTCTTGAAAATTTCAGGGTAGAACTGAAAGGGCTGATGTGCAGATAGCATATCGTTATACGCAGATATAATACCAACGTTGACTGCATTGGTCATTTTTAATGCAGACTTATCAGAGGGGTTACAAGCGGCAAAACCATGGGCCAAATTACCACAGGCCAGAACAGCACGATGAACACTACGCTCTTCTGCTCGCTTCATTCTCGATAAATAATCGCCACGGCAATCTTTGCTACGCTCTATAATTCGCTGAGTTACTCTGGCTACTTCACTGTGCATCTTAATCACCTTCTTGTCTTTTGCGTTTAACGTGTAGCTAAATATTTAGGAGCGCGCCGGAATAAGCACTAATCAACCATAGTCTATGCCAGACAAACACCTAGATAATTATCCTCATTATACCACTGGGTTAAATGACCACAAAAGTCAGACATTATAAGCAAAGGGTAATAACTGGGATAAAATACACTTATATTTGTTGTAATATTACAAGATTATATGGACAAATAGCTATCATAATCCCAAAAAAGGAGTAATATTAAGAAAATTTAAATTCCCAGAGGAGCTTTGCTATGACTATTCGTGTTGCTATTAACGGTTTTGGAAGAATCGGCCGTAATGTATTAAGAGCGCTTTACGAGGGTACTCATAGAGACAACATCCAAGTCGTCGCTATCAACGATCTCGGTGCAGCAGAAATGAATGCACACCTTTTTCAATACGACTCAGTTCACGGTCCTTTCAAAGGAGAGGTTAGCCACGACACTGAAAGCTTTACCGTCAACGGTGACAAAATAGCCATTAGCGCCGAACGCAATCCTGGCAACCTACCTTGGAAAGCACTTAATGTGGATGTTGTCTACGAATGCACAGGTTTTTTCACCCAGAGAGACAAGGCACAGCTACACATTGATGCCGGTGCCAAAAAAGTCATCATCTCTGCTCCGGGTAAAGACGTAGACGCGACTATCGTTCACGGTGTTAACCATCAAGAACTAAAAGCCAGCCATCAGATTATCTCTAATGCATCTTGCACAACAAACTGCTTAGCGCCGGTTGCACAAGCACTTAATAACAGCATTGGTATCGAGTCGGGATTAATGACGACGATCCACGCTTACACTAACGATCAAAACCTGTCTGACGTGTACCACAGCGATCCTTACCGCGCGCGATCGGCCACACAATCTATGATCCCGACTAGCACTGGTGCTGCCGCAGCTGTTGGCTTAGTACTCCCTGAACTGAAAGGACTCATTGATGGCATGGCAATACGCGTTCCGACAATTAACGTATCAGTCGTAGACTTCGGCTTCATTGCCAAGCGAGAGACAAGTGTCGAAGAAATCAATGAAATTCTATTAAATGCTAGTAAAGACTCAAGTGTCTTGGGTTACAATACTAAACCTTTAGTTTCTATTGACTTCAATCACAACCCACTTTCATCTATCTTTGATGCGACACAGACAAAAGTATCTGGCCGTCAAGTGAAGGTAATGTCGTGGTACGATAACGAATGGGGCTTCTCAAATAGAATGTTAGACAATACTTTAGCCCTGATGAACGCACCTGCCTAAGAGAGCCAAACATGTTAAGACATACTAAAATAGTTGCGACGCTAGGACCTGCTACGACTAGCTATGAAGAAATCGAATCGATTATCCTCGCCGGCGCAAACGTATTAAGATTGAATTTTTCTCACGGCGAAGCCGATGACCATCGTGATCGCGCACGTGTAATCAGAGAAGCCGCTGCCAACAACAACGTTTTTGTGGCGATACTAGCCGACTTGCAAGGCCCTAAAATTCGTATCGCTCGCTTCAAAGAAGGCAAAATCGAAGTTAAAAACGGCGACACTTTCATCCTCAACTCAAAATTGGGCAACGAAGAAGGTGATCAACATCAGGTCGGCATTGACTACTTAGCACTGATTACCGACTCAAGCATTGGCGACATCTTACTCCTAGATGACGGCCGGGTTGTTCTTGAAGTAACTGCTGTCGATGCTGACACTGTCACCACCGTAGTTACTACTGGCGGACCACTGTCAAACAACAAGGGCATTAATCGCCTAGGCGGTGGACTGTCCGCCAAAGCTCTTACAGACAAAGATAAAGCCGATATTATCACTGCCGCTGAAATCAAAGCCGATTATATCGCCGTCTCTTTCCCAAGAGATGAGCACGACATGCATGAAGCACGCGAATTATTAACAGCTGCTGGCTCAAAAGCCGGCTTAGTTGCCAAAATTGAGCGCGCTGAAACCATCGCAGACGATGAGATTTTAGACAACATCATCCGCGCTTCAGAAGTCGTGATGGTGGCACGTGGCGATTTAGCCGTCGAGATTGGTGACGCCGCTTTAGTTGGTGTGCAAAAACACATTATCCAAAGAGCCCGCAGCTTGAATAAAGTGGTTATCACAGCGACCCAGATGATGGAGTCAATGATCACCAGCCCAATGCCGACAAGAGCTGAAGTCTCTGACGTAGCAAACGCGGTATTTGACCACACTGACGCTGTTATGCTTTCTGCTGAAACCGCTGCCGGCGAATACCCAACACAAGCTGTTGAAGCTATGGATCGTATTTGTCGAGGCGCAGAATCAAGCCGCAACTTGGCGCAGTCCGGATACAGACTGAACGAAAAATTCGACAATATTGATGAAACTATAGCACTTGCCGCAATTTATACCGCCAATCACTTGGATGGCGTAAAAGCCATTGTTTGCATGACAGAATCTGGTGCCACCCCGAAACAGGCAACCAGACTACGCACATCGCTGCCAGTCTTCGCACTGTCTGACAACCCAGAAACACAGACTAAAGTTGCCATGTACAGAAATGTACATACTATCCCATTCAGCCCATCTACGATGAAAACCAATGAGATAAATCAGCGCGCAATTGATGAAGTGGTTAAATCTGGTGTTGCCGAAAAGGGTGACTTAGTTGTCATTACCAAGGGTGATTATGTGAATGCTCAAGGCGGCACTAATACACTTAAAATCGTTCGTATTGGTGAAAACATCCAGTAACACCACCACAAACACTCGATGCCCTGCATCGAGTGTTCTCTGCTCATTCGTTAGATTAAAGACCAACCTACAGCCAGCCCCTCTCCCCTAATAAGACTAACCTTCTTCTATTGAATAGCGCGTTGAACGCAAACTCTGTTTGATCTTATCTAGATGCTTATGAAAACCAACCCCTCTTCTCAAAGTAACACCTGTAGCTAATACATCTAAGACCGTTAACTGTGTCAGTCTCGACGTCATCGGCATATACACATCAGTGTTCTCTATATGTGGCACACTCAATACAACAGGACAGACTTTCGCCAACGGAGAATCTTCAATGGTTAAAGCAATCACGGTTGCCCCCGTCTCATTCGCTATCTGCGCTATCTCAATTAAATCTTTAGTGCGCCCAGTGTAGGAAATGATAACAATCACATCACCGGTATGCGACGCCGCCGCTACCATGCGCTGCATAAGCACATCATCATAAGCAACCACAGGCAAATTAAAACGAAAGAATTTGTGCTGAGCATCTTGAGCCACTGGCCCCGAGGCACCTAGACCAAAAAATGAAACTTGCTTCGCTTGGGTCAAATGATCAACAGCCGCTTCGATCGATTTAATATCTATCTGCTTGCGTGCAGCATCTAAAGTAGCAATCGTGGAGGTGAATATTTTATCAGCATACTGCTCAGCTCCATCCCCCTGCTCCACAGATCGGGTAATAAACATTGATCCACTGACTAAACTTTTTGCCAGTTGAATTTTAAAATCAGGAAAACCTTTAGATAAAAAGCTGCGGCAAAAGCGATTAACTGTAGGCTCACTAACACCCGCAGATTTAGCCAGTGCAGCGATACTTAACTGGGTAACTACAGATGGATTTAGCAAAATAGCATCCGCTACTTTACGTTCGGATTTATTTAACTCATCGCGCTTTTGTCTGATTTTAGATAACACGTAACTCTCCCACACCGAGCTATTAAATTTTTCAGTAGTTATTTTACCACATATTATAGCCGAGCTAGTTATTTAAACAATTAGATTGCGCCAGAGACATTTATTACACTCAGCCCACCACTACTTGCTGCTATATACCAACAGCAACAACTAAGAGCATATTAAGTAAGCAAAACAAGGTAGAATAAGCTGTTTTTTTTAACTTATTTTAGTAATATTACACAATTATTTGACGATTATGACCAAAACACTTAGAATAATTCCAAAATCTAGTTTAATTACAAGAAAAAAGAGTAAACGATGAACATACCAACAGCAACAGACATTATCATCTTTGGCGCCTTAGGTGATTTATCGCAGCGCAAGCTGATTCCATCATTATACGATCTGGAAAAAGACCACTTACTCCCTGAAGGCAGCCGTGTCATTTGCCTTGCGAGAGAACCTATTGATTCTAATAAGTACCGAGATACGGCCAGTAAAAACTTGGTACTGCATGTTGAAAAAGATAGATTTGAGGAAGAGACACTCAAGCGATTACTGAGTCGCATCGAATACATAAAACTCGATTTCAACACAGCCGAACACTATCGAGAGCTCAGCACCAAACTGAACCAGAAAAACTCCCAGCAACGAATATTCTACTACGCTACTGCCGCGGTCTTTTTTGGCACGATCAGTGAGCAGCTTTCCACCCATCAGTGTATTACCCCAAACTGCAGAGTTGTCCTTGAAAAACCTTTGGGGTTTGATAGGGATTCATCCAGTGCAATCAACAATGAAGTTGGACAATACTTTGCAGAGCAACAGATCTATCGCATCGACCACTATTTGGGTAAAGAAACCGTGCAAAATTTACTGGCACTACGCTTTGCCAACCCAATCTTCGGCACGCAGTGGAACCAGAACAACATCTCGCATGTCGAGATAACCATTGCCGAATCTGTGGGTATCGAAGGGCGCTGGAGCTATTTTGACAAAGCCGGTCAGATGCGCGACATGGTACAAAATCACTTACTTCAGTTGTTGGCACTCGTCGCTATGGATCCGCCAGATGACTTATCTGCCGATAGCATTCGCGATCAGAAGGTGAAAGTATTAAAACAACTCAAAACAATTACCTTGAGCGAACAAAAAGACAACGTTGTCTGCGGTCAATACGATAGCGGAAATAACGATACCCAACTGCTACCTGGCTACAACAATGAAGAAGGCGCGCAAGGCACCAGCAACACTGAAACATTTGTTGCGATTCGTGCAGATATCGAGAATTGGCGCTGGGCAGGCGTCCCCTTTTACCTGAGAACCGGTAAGAGAATGAAGCAAAAACTGACTCAGATCATCGTCCACTTCAAAGAACAGCCGCATTTTATCTTTGATCCACAACAGCGCGGCATTGCCAACAACAAATTAATCTTGAGCCTGCAGCCAAACGAAGGCGTTTCACTGCAAGTGCAGACCAAATCTCCAGGCATTAATAACGATATTCAAATTCAGCCGACGGTGCTTGATTTAAATTTCAATACAGAATTCAAAGGTACCCGCACTCCTCATGCGTATGAGCGGCTACTTTTTGAAGTGATCAAAGGTAACCAGTATCTATTTGTCCGCAGAGATGAAATTGAGCACGCTTGGACCTGGTGTGACAACATAATGCAGCACTGGGGCACCCCAGAACATGTATTGCATAAATACCCTGCTGGAAGCTGGGGCCCTACCGAAGCAAAATTCATCATGCGCAAAGATAATAGAGCATGGTTTGGAGATAACTAACATGACAACCTCAACACCCATTAATCTTCATAACTTCGATGACTTAGAGCAACAGAGTCAACACCTAGCACAGGTAGTTGGACAAATATTACAAACCCAAATCAGCAACAGTGGCTCAGCCAGTCTTGCTGTATCAGGCGGCAGTACCCCAAAAAAACTCTTTGAATTACTGAGTAAAATTGATCTTGAATGGCAAAATGTTGCCATCACCTTAGTAGATGATAGATGGCTAGCAAATGACCAAGCAGACAGTAATCAGCAACTTGTTGAGAAAAACTTACTGCAAAACCATGCATCTCACGCAACATTTATCCCCTTATACCAAGAGGGATATAGCGCATTTGAGGCAACGACTAAAGTAAATTCACTGTTTGATAACATCAAGCAACCTTTTGATGTTGTTTTACTAGGGATGGGTAACGACGGCCACACCGCTTCTCTATTTCCCTGCTCAGATCAAATAAACGAAGGCTTAAGCACTAGCGCTACTTATCTAGCCACACAGCCGACAACTGCACCGTACCAGCGTATGAGCCTAAGCGCACAGGCGATTGAAGCTGCCGGCCATTTATTTTTACAACTTAAAGGCGCAGATAAACAGGCGACTTTAAACAAAGCCCTTAACGGGGATAAACATTTAGAAATGCCTATTAGACGCTTTCTAACCAATAACATTACGGTACTTTGGTGCCCTTAGGAGTATTAACACCATGTGGACAGATCGCCAAAACCTTTCTTTAATCGATGATTTCTGCGCGCAATCACCAATCATTCCAGTGGTTGCCATCGAAAAAGCAACGGATGCAGTTCCTTTAGCGAACGCTCTGATGGAAGGGGGCATTAATGTTATTGAAATCACATTAAGAACAGCTGCGGCACTTGAGTCTATGGAGCGGATTGCGAAAGAGCTACCTGATATGAATATAGCGGCAGGTACCGTTATTAATCCTGAGCAATATCAGCAATCTGTGGATGCCGGTGCCACTTTTGTTATCAGTCCTGGCGTTACTCATAATTTGTTAGTAAAAGGCCAAGACAACAAAGTTCCCTTCCTGCCAGGTGTCAGCAGTGCTTCAGAACTGATGCAAATCATTGAAATGGGCTACGCTAGATCTAAGTTTTTCCCAGCAGAAGCGGCGGGCTCTATTGCCATGTTAAAAGCACTTAACGGCCCTTTTGGACAAGTAAAGTTTTGTCCAACTGGCGGTATCACGCTGGATAACGCAAAAACTTTCCTAGGACTCAACAACGTTATGTGTGTGGGCGGGTCTTGGCTATCCCCTAAAGACCTCATCAACCAGCAAGATTGGGCAGCCATAACCCAAATAGCAAAACAAAGCTTAGCCCAGTGTTAATCACTGCGCTAACTAGGCCTTCCTAAGGAAAGCAACAGATCCTGTATTGCACTTAATTGATGACATGTGTGAAAGCTACCAGTTACTGGCGTAGTTATGCGCACATGCTTCTACTTGAAGCGAACCGGCAATTGTATTGATTGCCGGATTTTTTCTTCTCACTCACTTTGCTAAACCCAACGCCCACCTATATATTCGGTAATTTCTTTTGCACAAGCTTTCACTTGCTCACCCAGCCAATTTGCCCTTTCATCATCGATCCTCGCTAGTGGTCCTGATACTGAAATAGCAGCGATTGGATAACCCTCTTCATTAAACAGACAGGCAGCTACACAGCGCAACCCCACCGCATGCTCTTGATCATCAAACACCCATCCTTGTACGGCGTACTCTGATAATGCCGCAGCGAGCTGCGCGCGGTTTGTGATCGTCCAAGGAGTGATGCGATCAAGTATTAAACGTTCTAATTGCGCATCGCGCTCAACTCTTGGCAATGCTGATAAAATAGCTTTACCTACACCGGATGCGTGCAGCGGAGAAGCACTGCCCAGTGGCACCATCATGCGCATCATTTCACTACATTGCTGCTGCGCAATAATAACGGCTTTACCGCCTTCTAAAATAGACAGATTGGACGTCTCTCCGACCTTTTCAACCAGAGCGTTCATAAACGGCTTTGCCTGGCGCACAAAATCCCTGCTCACCAAAAAAGCATTGCCAATTTTAAAGCCTGCCGTACCTATAAACCATAACTCTTGATCTTGCTCTCTACGCACAAAACCTTGCGCTTCTAGCGTATTTAATAATCGATGAGTGGTCGATGCGGGAAAATCTAGCATCTGCGCTAAATCCGTTAACAATACGCCAGCTTTAGCCTCTGCTATTTTTTCTAACAACGACAAGCCTCTAGACAGAGACTGCACTTGCCCTGTTGTTTTGTTACTTCCAACAGGGCGCCCAGGCCTAGCTTTATTTTTTAGATTCAAATGACTTCAGCTTTTTGGGGGAATTGAGAGCACTTGCCGGTAGCAAACGCTCGTTATAAAAGCACATTAAACTTTATTTAGTGCCAAAAATTTTATCACCCGCATCACCTAAACCGGGGATAATATACCCCTGTTCATTTAAATGACTATCCACTGCCGCTGTAAACAAATCGACATCAGGGTGAGCTGCTTGAACCTTTGCTATCCCCTCAGGCGCTGCGACCAACACTAGTGCTCTAATGCTTTTACAGCCCGCTTTTTTTAGCATATCAATCGTTGCTATCATTGAACCGCCTGTTGCCAACATAGGATCAACCACCAGCGCTAGGCGCTCATCAATATCATGCGCAAGCTTTTCGAAATAAGGTACCGGCTCTAATGTCTCCTCATCTCTGTATAACCCTACCACTGATATTTTAGCACTAGGCACCAACTCCAACACACCATCAAGCATACCAAGACCCGCTCTTAAAATAGGTACTGCTGTAATCTTTTTGCCCTTTATACGCTGAGCAGTGATCTCCCCGCACCATCCCTCAAGCTGGTACTCCTCAAGCTCCAAATCTTTAGTCGCCTCATAGGTCAATAGACAACCTACCTCTCCAGCAAGCTGCCTAAACGCTCTAGTACTTACTGTCGCAGAGCGCATCAGACCGATTTTATGTTGTATTAGGGGGTGTTTTATTTCATGTACGCTCATGTTAAATCTCTCTTATTAGTAAAGCATTTGGCTTTAACCTTGGTTAAGCAATTCTCTTAAATCAATAATGGCGGCGTTGGCGCGAGTTATATACGAGGACATCACTAGCGAGTGATTGGCCCACAGACCAAACTCTGATCCATTCATAATAAACGGACTCCAAACAAAATTTTGAGTGGCTTCTAGTTCACGTATAATTTGCAACAAGCTAATTCTGGCATTCTTTTTCTCCAACACGGCAGAAAAATCTTGTTCGATACCTTTTAATAAACTGACCAATGCCCAAGCAGTCCCTCTTGATTCATAAAAGACATCATCTATTTTGGACCAAGACGTTTTTACTTCTATGACATTATTCGCTGCTGTAGACTGTTCAGCTTGTGCATCTCCCGCTAGATCAGTGTTAATTCTACGCTGCCCCACACTGGCACTTAAGCGTTGCGATAAACTCCCCAAACGGGTACTGACTTCACCCAGCCATCTGCTTAAATTATCCGCTCGGGCATAAAACTGAGCATCCTGAACAGCAGGATCTATTAAGCGCTGTTGATAGCTGACTAAATAATTAATGGCTTTTTGGTACTCGCTTTCTGTTGCAGGGAACATCCAACTATTGTTATTAAAGTGCAACCTTGGCTCTGCGCTAGTCAAATCTTTATCTTCTGTCGACTGTGATTGTGAACGACTGAAATCTTTACGCAGGGCACGCGCCATATCTCTTGCTTGCACTAACACCCCAAACTCCCAGCGCGGAATATTATCCATCCAAATCCCGGGCAATGTTTTATCATTGCTTAAATACCCGCCAGGTTTTTCAAGCAATGTCGTTGTGATATGCACCAAGGCATTGGTAGTCGCCACACCAGTCACTTGCTCCCCTGTAACAGGAGCAATTGGAGATACGTTAACCGAAGGTATAGCACTCCAGCTCCAATAAAGCGCAAAACTGGTACTTATCACCACATATAAAACGGCGCTGCTCAACAGTGTTTTAATTAATTTATTTAGCTTAAAAACATCTACTAGCTTATCCCACAAACCAAACCAAATACGCTGCAAACTATCCAAAACATTTCCCTTTTTAAAAATTAAGACCTATAGGTCAAGCCTTTTCCTCTAAGCGCGCTTGCACTGCCTAAAACTCGGCTTTGCTATTATTGACTAACGCTCACCAAGTCACTCCCGCAACAATTGGCATTGCCTCCAAAAATAACCAGAGTGTTATACAACCACTGTCACGCTGCTTTGTCTTTTCTTTCCATTTGTGCGATTAAGCCTGAGACGCGCCTTTTATAAGCTATCATTGATTTGCGATCTACACCAATAGCGACAGGTACTTTATTGCCCATAGCATTAATAGCCTTTTTATTAATATGGAATTCGTAATGCAAATGCGCGCCGGTAGAGGCTCCTGTATTACCACTTAATGCAATCTTTTGACCACGTTTTACACGTTGACCTTTACGCACTAGCGATTTACTTAAATGCAAAAATCTGGTGCGGTATTTATAACTGTGCTCTAGCTCGATATACAAGCCCGCATATTTATGCCGCACCACACGCTTTACCTTGCCGTCGCCTGGCGCATAAACTGCCGTACCAGTAGGTATCGCAAAATCAGTACCATTGTGAGGCCTAATCAGCTTCGTGATTGGGTGTCGCCTTCTTGGGTTAAAACTAGAAGAAATACGATATCGACCTTTGAGCGGATATCGACTAAAAGCTCGCTCGAGCCCCTCGCCGTTGCGATCGAAGAAATTCCCCTTAAAGGAAAATGCAGAATGGACCTGCTTGCGATTAAAGAAGCGAACTCCTTCAATTTTAGTATTTCCAGTCGGGACATCTCCCACAAACTGGCTGGAGAGTATAATTTGAAATTTATCGCCTGCGACAGTTCTTCGAGCAAAGTCGATTTTTGATTTTAATAGCCTGCCGATAACCGCGACATCATTAGCAGGAAGACCCGCAGCGACTGCCGATTGATAAAAGCTACTGTTCTTTTTAATCTCACCGACAACTCTCTGCTCTCGCCACTCCCCCTCTAATATTGTCTCTTTATATTCAAAGCCGTCTCCCTTGCGTAAGAAAGCGACCTGATGCTCCACTCCTAACACTTGTTCCATTTTGAGTAGTGACAAATTTTTGTCATCAAAACGATCTTCACTACCACTCATCCAGAATAAGTAAGTATCACCTTTATTGATGACATCCAAACTTAGTACGTTTTTATCGGCTTCCAAAATCTTGGTCATGGTGGATGATAAGTTGAACATTGAAAATACCTCTCCCAAGGTATCCCCGTTGGCAACTACCCACTCATAATCGGGAATATCCAACTTTTCAAATGGCTGCGCTGTGCTACTTACAAAAACGGGATCAGACAACACCGGAAGTTCTAATTCATTAAATAGCAATGAATTTCTTGCGGGAGCTAACATCAAAACCAAACAAAATAGCGCAAGCGCGATAATGACTTTTCGATGAAACTCTGGCAGTAAAACAAACAGTTTACGCACTTGTGTTATATTTAGTTTGATTTGACTCAACATCTATCTGTTAACTTATCCTAATTAAAATAACCGAGTTAATACCCATATAAAAGATAGACCACTCAAATACTTGCAAGTTGCTGACGCATCTTTGTTATTGTTGCCAAATAATCTTCAGTATTAAAAATAGCAGAACCGGCGACAAACGTATCGGCACCCGCTGCAGCTACTTGCGCTATATTCTCTAAAGTGACGCCACCATCAACCTCTAACCGAATATCCAAATTTGCCGCATCTATCAAAGTACGAACTTGGGCAATTTTTGTCAAAGTAGAGGGAATAAATTGTTGCCCACCAAAACCTGGATTGACGGACATCAGTAATATCATATCCAATTTTTCAATAATGTGGTCTAAGTAGTGCAAAGGCGTGGCAGGATTAAATACCAGGCCGGCCTTACAGCCACCGTCCAGAATCAATTGTACAGATCGATTAACATGCTCTGAAGCTTCTGGGTGAAATGTAATATAGCTAGCCCCGGCATCAATAAACTGTGAAATCATCGAATCAACCGGCTTAACCATTAAATGCACATCAATCGGAGCGGTAATACCGTGTTTTCTCAAAGCGCTACAAACCATGGGGCCCACAGATAAATTAGGTACATAGTGATTATCCATCACATCAAAATGCACCATATCAGCCCCTGCCGCCAATACATTTTCGACTTCTTCACCTAAGCGTGCAAAATCTGCTGCTAATATAGAAGGCGCTATCTTAAAACTTTTCATCCGTTTACCTTAAGTTACAATTCTTTTTTTGACGTTGTTTTTTTTCGATACATTGTATCTAAATGGCAAGCGTATTAATATCCTTAGACTTTCAAATAATAGTGCGACAAATATTTCTTTATGAAAAACATCTTATTAAATAGCATCTTTTGCGCAACTTTATTAAGCATCACCTTATCGGCAATTGCCCAAGATGAAAAAGAGCCGCCTGCGGAACAGCTTGAGACAAAAAGCGCTGATACCCCCAAAAAAAGAGCAATGCCCAATTCCCATGCCAATACACAGCGTGAAATCAGTACTTTACTCACGGGCACCTCAACCCAAGTGGTAAAGCTCACTGCGTTAGAGCAAGAATTTGAAATGTATTTTTTAACCGCTATCGAAAAAGAGCCTTTAGGCAGCGTGTTATTTTTTCCCGATGAGCGCAATCACTCAGACTGGCCTGTTACTTTAAATCCATTGCGCACCGGCCTTACCGAACACAACTGGCAAACAGCTGTCTTGACACTACCAGTAACCACCCTCAGTAAAATTCCAGAAAGATCTGTCTATGTAGCCAGTTCTAAATCAGTTTCTAAAGAAAACGAGGGAGCACAGGAAACAAATCAGGCAGCACCCGAAGAGACTACTGCCGCCCAAGATGCGAAAAAAGTGGAGACCTCAGAAAATGAATCCGCAGACACTGAACAAGCGGCGCTCAAACAGACCATGGCAGAGACAACTATGGCCAGGGCTATAGCCACTCACAGCTTTTTAAAAAACACCACGCAAGGCATTGTTATTGTAGGCATCGGACAAGGGGCAACCTGGGCCACTGCATTTGCAAGCACACTTACCAAGCGGGACAAGAAAATGTCTCGCCTGATATTAATAAACCCACAGCAGTCTTTTGATGTCAGTGCCCCCGCTCTAAACATGCTCATTCAAAGCTTACACATAGACACTTTTGATATTTATACGCCCACCAGCAAAAACAGCAGCACAGAGCAGAACTCAGCGCTTAAACGTAAACGCGCCGCCAATTTATCAGAGATTGAAATCTACCAGCAAATCAAAGCACCTGCCCGCGCATGGGGAATAAGAGGAAATGACTGGCTGTACAGAAAAGTTAGAGGCGTGATTAAAAGCAATATCATGCAGGACTTCAAACTGCAGGCCACAAAAAGGGCTAGGCCGGCCCCGCCTGAGAAAACCAACCTTAAGCCGGGTAGTACTAGCTAAAAAACGACCCAAAAACCTTAATAAAGTCGCTTTTAAATACCATCCCATTTTTACCCAGCTGCTATAACAAAGTATATTTAGCCAGCCCTTGATTGTTATCCTAGCTCTTTTCGGGCCATTTTCACCCGATCGTACGCAGCTTGAATCTCTTGAGTTTTTTCTTTGGCCAGCTGCATCATTTCAGGGGGCAATCCCTTTGCGACCAGCTTGTCCGGATGATGCTGGCTCATCAAACGTCGATAGGCTTTTTTCAACTGTGCGTCCTCGACTGCAGAACTAACCCCTAGTACTTTGTAAGCTTCTTCTATACTTACTTGCGAGCTTTGTGCGCCATTAAAGGATTGTTGTGCCTGCATTCTAGACAAAAGCTGGTTCATCTCTTCCTGCGACATTTTTAAGAAGCTACAAACTTGCTGAATAACGGCCAGTTCATTTGCAGAGATCTCGCCATCGGCCATAGCGGCCTGCAGTTGAATCTCTAAGAACATAATTTTAACGGCACTTCGCCGCTGAATCAGCAAACTCAAAGGACGCAATACAGAACCAAGATCAAACCCCGCTTGCTTGCCCTCTGAAAAATACTCCATTGCCTGGCGTTTTTTTTCGTCATCCAAACGCATTCTAATCATAACATCGCGAGCAAATTGAATTTCATGTTCAGTCACACGCCCGTCCGCCTTAGCCACTTTTCCCATCACCGCAAAAGTTGCTTTAAAAAAAAGCGCTTGAGGGGACTTCTCCCCCACTAAGACATTGAACAGCCAGCGATTAATAATAAAACCTATTGCTGCGCCGAACAGTATCCCCCAGCTCCCACCACTCCAAAAACCTATCACACCACCAACAATCAGACCTGTTCTGAAACGCTTGATGTTTTGCATTATTTGCTTTGCCATATAATCACTTTTATATCAGAATTGTATTTATCAAATTTACCGTTGTCTATTGCTCACTATTGCTTTTAAATAGACCCTCAAGCCTCTATTTCACTGTCTAAACTAACAACATTTATTGCACTATCGAACAAACATTAACAGATAAAATAGCTAACATTTGTAACCAGATAAGTGTTTATCTCAAATCAACTTACCCCATCGCTAGCGATCCCGCATGGGCTCGTCTCACTCGGTGAAGCCAAGTATCCTAAAGTGCAAAAAACCGTCACTATAAACTGGAGAAATTAACCCTTTTACAGAATTTGCTTTCGACTAATTCATCCCTATTGGGCTTTCCTAAGAGCACTCTGCCATTGACTCGCTTGCTCTAGACGCTCTTTAGTACCTACGTCGATCCATTGATTATGGAGCTGCTCGCCACTCATTAAACCTTGCTCTATATACTTTCGAAACAAATCCCCCAAACTGAATTTTTCAAGTTTACTTTGTGCAAACAACGCAGGGGATAAAACACTTATGCCAGAAAAGGTTAAAGCTTTCTCACCCCTTTGAGACTGTAAGTTAATACGCCCTTGCGGGTCTAGATAAAAATCGCCTTTTACATTATGCGCCGGGTTATCAACTAAATATAAGTGACCGAGAGAGCTTATATCATTGCTAACATTGGCGAAATCAAAGTCTGTCATTACATCTGCATTTATCACCAAAAAAGGCTGATTGTCACAGTTTAAGCTTTCAAGGGCTGAATACACGCCTCCGCCGGTTTCCAAAGCTTGTTGCTCTCGATACAAAGTGACGTTGAGCGACCCTTGATAATCACGCTCAAAAAAACGCTCAATTTGCCCTGCCAACCAAGAGACATTAACAATGACACTTTCAAAGCCCGCCTGCTGTAAATTATCTAAGTGATATTGAATAAGGGGTTTATCTAGCACTTTAAGTAGCGGCTTAGGTGTAATATCAGTCAGCTCACACATCCTGCTGCCGCGACCTGCTGCCAATATCATAGCTTTCATCTAAGGCTCCAACTCTGTTTTTCCAACATCACAAGGGCTTGATCTGTAAGCCAGACGTTAAAACTATGAAGCGCTTTATATTTGGCTGTTACTTTTACTACGTACTCAAATACTCTTGGCAAGTCAGCCATGTAAGAGCTTTTACCCTCCTCTACAGCCAAACGTACAAACAATCCAAGGACTTTTAAATGCCGCTGCAATGCAATTAAGTCAAACCAGTAGACAAATTCTTCTCTCTCAACTCGATCAGTGAGCACCCCCGAGTCATTTATCGTCATTAAATACTCATTTATCAAAGTGTCAACCTGCGCATCGCTATGCGTGATATAGCAGTCTTTGAGCAGTGATGCTAAATCATAGGATAAAGGCCCTAAAACAGCATCCTGAAAATCAATAACAGCCACCTGATCACTGTGAATTAAAAGATTGCGGCAATGAAAATCTCTGTGCATTGGTAACTGTGGCTGCCCCAACGCCGACTTTATCAGCAACACATTGATATCTTCAAGAAAACCAGGGCTGTCAAGTTGCAAAAAACGCTGTACAAACCAAACTTCAAACAACGCCAATTCGCGGCGTAAAAAAGACTCATCAAACAAAGGCAGGCCTGCAACTGGCAGCGCTTGTATCTTATGTAATTGCTTAATCGCAAGACGATAGTAGCTCAGGTCGAGCCCCCCTTGACAACAATCAGACAAATGGCTTTCACCTAAATCTTCTATTAACATATAGCCTTTATCAGGAGCTACTTGTAGTACTTCAGGGACATTAACTCCCTCTTTTTTCCAGGTCTTAGCTATTGCAATAAACACATTATTATCAATACGTTGAATCTGGCTAACAACCAGAATCCAGCTACTATTTGCATCGACCAATCGATAGTATTGGCGCGCACTAGCGTCACCTTGTAGTTTAATAATATTCCAGCGACCAGATATTGATATTTTCTCGCTAGCGATAAGTGACTCAACCCAGCTATTTAATCCCGAATCTTTCTGCATTTTTTATTGTTTTCCACTAATACTGTAATTCATTGGTTATATGTTCTATTATCCGTCTACTAATCCTTATATAACCAAACAGTTATTAGCTTTTTACAAGGTAAGCCTTTTACTTTTTTTTATTTAGGCTGTAAAAAAATGCACGTACTTGATCAATGACAGTCAATTAACACTATTATTTCAGTAGATTAGACAATGTTCAATTCATCGATGAAAAATAATTACACTACATGATCGGATTTATATAAATGCAATTTAATCTACATCCTTCACACAAACTTAGCTTAGCCATTTTGACCGCTATTTTAGGCAGCACGCACAACATCGCACTTGCCAACCCCTCATGGAACTGTGTAGACATTGCCGGAAAATGGGATTGCAGTGCCCCTGGTTCTGCGCCGCTGCTTGATAATAAAAAACGCTCTCAAGCTCTACCTGAAAAGGATATCACTGCCCAGACGCTTCAGAGTGCTTTCCAGAGGAAGTTAAAACATCAAAGCAAGCAAGTTCAAGTTAAAGATACGGTGGCTAAGCAAACTCAACAGCCTCGCCTTAAAAAGTCTCAGACAGAAATAGCACCGACCAAAGCACCAGCCATTTCTAGCCCACCCTACAGCCGCCAACAAAGCGACAATTTTAAAAGTTTAGACTGGTACCCCTATACTCAAGGCGACCAAAAACACGGTGTTTGCAAAGGCCGTTATATATCGCCAACGATCAGTACTCAGTCGCCTACCAACAATGACGCTATTGATTTAAGCACTGTATTCATAAGCGCAGACCAGTCCGACACAGAACTCGGCCACAACTCTGTTTTGAAAGGCAATGTTGATATACGCCAAGGGCAAAGAAGCCTGAACAGCCCACTGGTTAGACTCAATCAAGAAACAGGCGAGCTTAGTTTAGAAAATGGTGTCACTTATCGCCAAACAGGTTTATTGATAAAGGCAGACAGCGCCAAAGGGAATATTAACAGCGACGAAACCAGTCTATTTGACGCTAAATATGTGGTGCATGATAAAGATTTACGCGGCGATGCCAATGCCATCATTAGAAGAACTAAAGACGTTTTAGATATAGAAGATGGTAGCTTGACATTTTGTCCGCCCAATGTAGATGACTGGAAAATTTCTGCCAGCCATATCAAATTAGATATAGAGTCCGGATTTGGCCGAGCAGACAATGCCAAACTAGTATTGATGGGAACACCTGTTTTATATCTCCCCTACTTCTATTTTCCCATCGATGACAGAAGGCACAGCGGTTTTCTCTACCCCTCTGTAAAATTATCAAGTAACGATTCAAAAGTGTCGATTCCCTACTACTTTAATATCGCACCTAATTTAGATGACACTTTAACGACCACTGTAAATACCAACAAAAGTTTACTGATTGAAAACGAAGTTAGATTCCTCGATGAAAACAGCGAGAACAAGCTCAGTACCGGAATCAATCTCATAGACAGCCAAAATCCAAGAGATCGCTGGGTTATAGGCACTAATCATAAAGGTCAATACGGTCGGTTTCGCACAGTCGTTGATTACACCAAGATCAGTGACAATAACTATTTTACGGATTTTGATACCAATTTGGACGTGGATGAGGGCGATAACGATCATCTCAATCAATCGGCAAAAATAAGCTACCAAGCCGATCATTGGAATAGCTCACTGTTAATTCAAAAATACCAAACTATCGACGACTCTACCACCAAGCCCTACCAGCGTTTACCTGAGATCAGACTGACAGGCTCTGCCGCCGAGCCGTGGAACAATATTAATGTCAACTATCGAACCGTTTTCACTCGCTTTGACCGAGATCAAGATGGCTTAAGTGAGGAAGAAAAGGTCAATGGCGACAGACTAATAATCAACCCTAGTATTGATATGGAGTTTTCTAAAACTTGGGGATATTTAAAACCTTCAGTTAAATTATGGCACGCAAGTTATAATCTCAATGATCAAAGTAGTGATATCAGCTCACATCAATCAGTCACTCTGCCGATATTAGAAGTCGATTCTGGTCTATATTTCGACAGGGATTTTGATTTTCAAGAAAAAGCCTACACGCAGACGCTTGAACCAAGATTATATGGCCTATACGTTCCCTACAAAGACCAATCCGATCTCCCAGACTTTGATACCTCTGAGCTAACTTTCTCATACAACTCTTTATTTAGAAGCAATAGATTTAGTGGTGATGACCGATTTGGAGATAGCAAGCAGGTCTCTCTGGGCTTAACAACAACGGTTATCTCTGATGAAGGACGAGAAATTCTCTCGGCAAGTATTGGGCGCGCCTTTTATTTTGATGACCGGATAGTGCGTATCGATGCGGCCGATTCCCCTTTAGAAGATGATACTTCCGATTTTTCCACCTCATTGACTTGGCGTCCAAATACTCGCGTCAGAGCACTATTAGATACTACTTTTGACGCGGGAAACTATCAAATATCCGAAGCGACTTTTGATCTAAAATACGAGGAAGACAACAATCACGTCATCGGCGCTAGACATCGATTTACGCGTGATATCCGTAATCAAACCACCCTTTCACACATCTGGCCTATGAGCGACAACTGGTCGGGACTGAGTTTATTTCAATATGACTGGATCACTGATAGTTCGGTAGATGCCGCATTAGGACTTGAGTATGAAAGCTGTTGCTGGAAGACCCAACTAGTCTTCAGAAGTGAAATAGATAACAATGACAATAGAGACAATTCAATCACCTTTCAGTTTGTCCTAAAAGGCTTAGGCAGCATTGGCGATGGACCAAATACCGAACTTCAAGACAAAATTAAAGGCTATCAAAAACGTGAGTACTACAATGCTAACAATTAATCCTATGAAAAACATTCTAAGCAAAGTCCTGCTATTAGCAAGCCTGAGCTTTTTACCGCAAATTAGTCAGGGCGCCCCCCTAGATAGAATTATTGCCATTGTTAATGACCAAGTCATTCTCGAGTCAGAGTTCGCAGAAAATATTGAAAGAGCGGTTGCGCAAATCAAACAGCAAGGCGCGACACTTCCGGATAAAAAAATTCTGCAAAGCCAAGTGATGGAGCAGATGATTAGCAGAACTATCATGTTAAAAATGGCTGCCGATCAAGGCATAAAAGTAACGGATAGACAACTCAATGCTACCCTCTCGCAAATCGCAAAGAATAATGGCATGAGCTTAAGTAAATTCCGCGAGGTGCTCCTTGCCCAAGGGGAAGATTATATTACCACGCGAGAAAAAATCAGAGACGACACGCTGATTCGCCAGTTACAAGAGAGCAATATAAGTAGACGCATTCAAATTTCTGACCGTGAAGTACAAAACTTCCTGCGCTCACAAACCAGTAAAAGTAACTCAGAAGCCCTTATTAGCGACATATTGATTGCGATAGAGAGCCCAATGACCCCCAAGAACATTAAACTAGCACGTGATAAAGCCAACAGTGTTTATCAAAAGCTCAGCGCTGGGGCATCCTTCTCTAACATAGCAATCAGCCACTCCAATGCCGCTCATGCGTTAAATGGCGGTGACATGGGCTGGAGAAAAGTCTCTGAACTGCCAAATTCAATGATTACCGCGATTGCACCTTTAGAATTAAACCAATTCAGTAAGCCAACAAGGACACCAACTGGCTTCCACATTATACTGCTACGCGATAAAAGAAATGGCGAGAAAGTCAAACTTATTGACAAAACCAAGGTTAGACACATATTAATCGCACCGAGCGAAGTCACTTCTAAAGCGCAAGCTAAACGCACAGCCACCCAAATCTATCAACAACTGCTAAAGAACAATAAAGACTTTCAAACTTTAGCGGAAGAACACAGCAACGACCCAGGCAGTAGCTCACAAGGCGGAGATCTAGGCTGGACGCAAAGTGGACAAATGGTACCTGAATTTGAAAAAGCGATGCAACGCACTAAAATAGGCCAATTAAGCCTTCCCTTTGAAAGCAGATTCGGCTGGCACATATTAGAAGTATTAGATAGGAAAACCGAGAACGTAGACAGCCAAGTGCAAGAAAACCAAGCGAGAAACAGCATTGGGAAACGCAAGTTTAATGAAGAACGCGATAACTGGATACGTGAAATACGCGCTAATGCCTATATAGAGTTTAAATAACACCAGCCTCTAAACTAGCTATAACCCCTCTATAATAGATAGGTTGTAGCTGGTATATCCCGACTTACTTTAACTAGCCAGCTTTAACTGCTCGCAGCACCGACTACATGATACGACAAATACCCAATCGCAGCGAGTGACCATCATTTCACACCTTTAAATTTAGAGCCCCCCTAATTCAACCCATTTTCTATTTGCAAGTAGAACAATTGCCTGCTAATCGTATATAATTCGCGATCCAACTATCATCAGTACTTGAGCTATCCATGATCAAAAGAATTGCTATCACCAGCGGCGAACCTGCGGGGATAGGCCCTGAACTTATTGTTAAAATATCTCAGCAAGACTATCCAGATCAGCTAATTGCTATCGGTGACCCGCTGCTATTTACTGACTGTGCAGCCTCTTTGGGACTTAAACTCGAGATCATTCCCTTTGACATAAATTGTATAAAACCCTCTCGCAGTGGTCAGCTCTATGTCAACGAAATCGCGCTAAATACCGCTGTTACCCCGGGTGTTTTAGACTCACGCAACGCATCTTACGTGATAGACACATTAGCTCAGGCCTGTGCTGGCTGCCAAACCGGTTTATATGATGCCATGGTGACCCCTCCGGTGCACAAGGGCATTATCAATCAAGCGGGCATTCCCTTTAGTGGCCACACAGAGTTTTTACAGTCGCAAACATCCTCTAGTGAAGTAGTCATGATGTTAGCCACCATGCAGATGAGAGTCGCCCTAGTCACCACTCACCTTCCCCTAAAAGATATCAGCGCTGCCATCAGTAAAGACAAACTAAGATCTATCATCGACATTCTGATTGCCGATCTCACTGCGGTATTTGCGATTAAGCATCCTAAAATTCTGGTGTGTGGCCTAAATCCACACGCCGGTGAAGACGGCCACATGGGCATGGAAGAGATAACCACAATCTCACCGGTTTTAAAAGAATATACTGATCGAGGCATAGATTTGCTTGGCCCACTGCCCGCGGACACTTTATTCACACCTAAGTACCTAAAAGATTGCGATGCAGTGCTGGCCATGTATCACGATCAAGGACTACCTGTGTTAAAATACTCAGGATTTGGTAAAGCAGTCAATATCACATTAGGCCTCCCTATCATTAGAACATCCGTCGATCATGGCACTGCTATCAATATTGCAGGCCAGGGAATTGCCGATACCGGTAGTTTATCGGTCGCCATTAATTACGCATCAGAGTTAGCCCACCGTGGCAACAGCAAAGCAAAAGGTCAAAATTTATCATGAGTCGTCAAAGTAGCGCCAATGCGGGGCATAAAGCACGCAAACGTTTCGGGCAGAATTTTCTGCAAGACCAAGGTGTCATCCGCAGAATTGTCCGTGGCGTAAGCCCTAGATCCAGCGACCATATGGTTGAAATTGGGCCAGGTTTAGGCGCGCTCACCGAAGTTATATTAGATGAGGCAGGGGCACTAGATGCGATAGAACTGGATAGAGATTTACTGCCTATCCTCAGAGCAAAATTTTTTAGCTACGAAGAAAACTTCAGAATATTTGAAGCAGATGCAATGAAGTTTGATTTCAGTTCTCTGCAAGAAGACGAGCGCCCCTTACGCATTATTGGTAACTTACCCTATAATATTTCGACCCAACTTATCTTCCACTTATTGCAACACACCACTTGTGTACAAGACATGCACTTTATGCTGCAAAAAGAAGTTGTCGATAGACTAGCCGCTAAACCTGGCGACAAGCTCTACGGACGCCTCGGAATAATGGCGCAGTATTACTGTGAGATAGAGCCTTTATTTATAGTACCGCCAGAGGCTTTTGACCCTATCCCAAAAGTCGACTCAGCAATCGTCAGATTAATGCCCTATCAGGAAAAACCGCACACTGCTAAGTGCCTAAGCACCTTAGAGCGGATTGTAAAAACGTCTTTTAGCATGCGCCGCAAAACACTGCGTAACAATTTAAAAGGCATCGTCAGCGCAGAGCAACTACATACACTTGAAATAGACCCTATACGAAGACCTGAGACTTTAGCACTCACGGATTTTATCCGCATTGCCGATTTCATTCATGAAAACTCAACGATCGAAACACCTAAACCGGCGATATAATATGCAAAATAACAGCACCGATAACCAAACCCCCGAACAACTTGCTAGCAAAATAGAAATTGCCGTTGAATCAAGGTATGAAGAGCGCCAGTCAGACGCTGAAGCTAAGCGTTTTGTCTTCACTTACTCTATTACCATCAAAAATAGCGCGGATTATAATATTCAACTGCTCTCTAGACGCTGGGTAGTCACTGACGGCAACCAAAAAGAGCAGGAAATACAAGGCGAAGGAGTCATTGGTGAGCAACCAATCATCGCCCCTAACAGCTCTTACCAATACAGCTCTGGCGCTATTTTAGAGACAGATGTCGGCAGCATGTTTGGACACTACAATATGGTTACCGAAGAAGGTTCTGAATTTAAGGCTCTCATCGCTGCATTCACCTTAGCCAAACCCAATACACTTCATTAACTAAGGAGTCTCTGAGCAAGTCACACTCGCCCATCTACCTGCGCTAGACACTGCAAGGAGCCGCTATCACACTGTGTTTTGCTATTCGTGATGCGAATCAGAAACAGCACTGGCAAGGCAGAAGACAAACTCAGAGCCTTTAACAAAGGCAACATCTGTACTATGGCCACTTATGCAATAGGAGATATACAAGGCTGCTTTGATGAATTAATGAACCTGTTGGAGGTGGTTAATTTTTCGGATAGCGATCAGCTTTGGTTCGCAGGAGATTTAGTCAACCGAGGCCCAAAGTCGCTAGAGACGCTAAGATTTATCAAAGGACTAGGCGAGAGAGCAAAGGTAGTACTTGGCAATCACGACCTGCACCTGCTCGCTATTTATTACGCAAAGGCAAAGCTCACAAAATTCGACACTTTGTCCAGCGTATTAAACGCCAGTGATTGCAAAGAGCTTATGCACTGGCTAAAAGCTCAGCCACTGCTACACTTTGATGCGCAATTTAATACCCTCATGGTACATGCTGGCATTCCCGCTAACTGGAGCTTAACACAGGCAATGAATCTTGCCAGCGAGGTAGAACAGAGCCTACAAAGCGATCAACACTTGGCATTTTTCTGCAATATGTATGGCAATACTCCGGATTCATGGGACAACTCCCTCACCGGACAAGACCGCCTGCGCTGCATTACCAACATGTTAACCCGTATGCGTTTTTGCACAGCCCAGCAGCAACTTAATTTAAGCTTCAAAGGCGAGAACGGCTATCAGCCTGAAGGGCTAGCGCCGTGGTTTGATTTTCACGCCAAGCAAACAACACCAGACAATTTGCTGCGCATACTCTTTGGGCATTGGGCGGCATTGATGGGCAACACCGGAAGGGATGATATTATTGCATTGGATACCGGCTGTGTATGGGGCGAGAAACTAACCGCTATCTGTCTTGATTCACGCAAACTGTACAGCACCCCAAGCCTAAAACCACAGACATAAGCGACGCGTCTGCAACACTTTTAAATAGAGAAGATACATGACTAATTTTCAATGCATCGAATGTAAAGACGCTAAAGCGCAACTAACTAACGGCGCCGTGCTCCTCGATATCAGAGACAGCCAAAGCTTCAACCTAGCCCACCCTAAACAAGCTATTAACCTCAACAATGACAACCTACAGCAAGTACTGACACCACTGGCCAAAGACGTTGTTATTTTAGTGCTATGCTACCACGGAATTAGCAGCCAAAATGCTGCACAATTCATCAACTCTCAGGGCTTTAGCTGCGTTGCAAGCATCAATGGTGGCTTTGAAGCATGGCAGGCGCTATTCCCTGACGATATAACAAGTCGCTCATGAAAACCTATTTAGTCGGCGGCGCAGTCCGAGATAAACTATTAAACTACCCAGTACTAGATCGCGACTGGGTGGTGGTTGGCGCAAGCGTTAAAAAAATGCTCTCACTTGGCTATACAGCAGTAGGTTCTGATTTTCCGGTCTTCCTGCACCCACATACTAAAGAAGAATACGCCCTTGCTCGCACTGAAAGAAAAAACGGTAAAGGCTACAAAGGTTTTTCATTCTACGCTGAAAAAGACGTCACTTTAGAGCAAGACCTATCTCGTAGAGACCTGACTATTAACGCCATTGCACAAGATAGCGAAGGACAACTCACCGACCCTTTTAACGGACAACAAGATTTAGAAAACAGAATACTGCGACATATATCCAGTGCATTTAGTGAAGATCCGTTACGGGTATTACGCGTAGCCCGCTTTTGCGCGCGCTATGCACACTTAGGCTTTAGGGTTGCCAGTGACACCATTTTAATAATGCAAGAGATCAGCCGCAGCGATGAACTGCAACACTTAACCAAAGAGCGAGTATGGCAAGAACTCGAAAAAGCACTGTGCGAACAGACTCCACTGATATTTTTTCAAGTTCTCGAAGAAGCACAAGCTCTGGATATATTGTTTCCAGATTTTATCGCACTTATTGAACACTTAGATAACAACAGCGCAGCACAAAGCAATGCCCTTAATTTACAAATAACCAGTCTTGATACAGCCGAGCAACGTCTGGCCTGGGCATTTTGCATCGCCCAACAAGCCCACTCTGAGCAACATAAAAAGCTAGCGGTACAAACACTCTGCCAGCAATTGCGCTGCCCTAATTCCACTAAAGATATGCTAAAAAACACAGTGCATGCACTGCCTATTTTACACTGCTGGTCTACAACCTCCGGCGCAGAGAAACTTGCCTTTATTGCACAGGCTGATTTAGTCAGATCACCGCAAAAAACCGCCCCTATAATGGCTACTATAAAAGCGCTGGACCTCAAACATTCGTATATAAAAGATAATTATGAGGAAAAGCTAGCACAACTCTTACTTAAACTTAGAGCGATTGACCATCAAGCGCTCATCAAGCAAGGATTTAAAGGCAAAGAACTGGGATTAGAGATAAAAAGAATCCAACTTGAGCACTGCCAAAACAGCTAGCGCTATTGCAGACAATAGATCTAAAGGCAATTAAAGCGTCAAATCCACCTTCACTAAAGGGTGCTGGCTATGATCAAACGCTGTCCATAACTGTTGATAATTTAACGCTGATTTTGGGTCCACTCTTTTACTTGCGATATCAGATAAAGGTTTTAATAAATAGCTCCTATTGCAAATATCGCTACAGACAAAACTCACATCTGAACTTTCAAAGCGCAATAGATCAATATCGATGCTCACTAACTGTATAGACTGACCACGCTCTCGCCCTAGACTATTTTCAATCTCTTTGAGCGTTGCCACTAGCTTGGCCATACTCAGCTGCGTTTTGAGCCCCAGCGCTAAATTATAATAATCATTACCACTGCCCAGCAGCGGAGGATTACGGTAGACACTGGAAACCTCTAATTCAGAGAACAAATCAGTCAACATCGAAAGCGCAGTACTGATATGGCGCTGCCTTTTATAATTACTTGAAACAGACAAATACACTTGTGCCATTCACTAGCGCCCTATTACATCTAACAGATTTATTTCAAAGCGCATAACTGGCGATAATAGGCCTTTCACCACGCTCTATTAACACACCCACATCACAAGCTTGCTCTATTGCTCCAGGTTTACCCACGCGCAACCTCACCCAACTCAGAGAAAACTTTTTTCTTACCAGAGCGGCAATTTCCTCAGCCATGGTCTCTACCAGTAAAAACTCACTATTGGCCACGTATTCAAGCAGTAGATCACTCACATCCTTATAACTAACCGTACTGTCAATATCTTCCCCGGCAGCCGCAGTTGAGATATCGACGGCCATATCTAGATCTAAACTCACTGTTTGCTTTATTTTCCTTTCCCAGTCGAAAATACCAATAACGGTCTCTATTTTTAACTGTCGAATATATACGATGTCCATCAATTTCAATCCCAACTAAATTTAATAAGCCACTTTAAGCGGCATGAACCCCAATAACAATGCGGGAACAAAGATTACAGCGGTGGTAGCTCATTCATTGGCCAGCGAGGCCTGGCTAGAATGGTCAAATCACTACTTTGCCCAGCAGCGAGTCGCTGTGCTCCGGCATAGGCAATCATGGCGCCATTATCTGTACAAAATTCAGCTCGGGCATAAAACAGAGCAGCTCTCTCCTTTGCCACCATGGTCTGTAGCTTTTCACGCAAGCGCTGATTGGCACTGACACCACCAGCGATAACCAATTGCTTAAACTTTGTATGTTGCAGTGCTCTTCTGCACTTTATAGCAAGTGTTTCAACAACCGCCTCTTCAAATGCCGCGGCAATATCTGCCTTAGTTTGCTCATCGAGCCCCGCTTCATTTTTGAATTTATTGACGGTATTTAACGTAAAGGTCTTTAATCCTGAGAAGCTCATATCCATACCCGGTCTATCAACCATCGGTCTTGGAAATTTAAAACGGGTACGATCAGCACAAAGAGCAAGCTTCGCGATTAACGGGCCTCCTGGATAATCTAATCCCAACATTTTTGCAGCTTTATCAAAGGCTTCACCAGCAGCATCGTCTAGCGACTCACCCAGCAATGTATATTCACCTATTGCCTTGACCTCTACCAACTGGGTATGTCCACCACTGACCAAGAGCGCCACAAAGGGAAAAGAAGGCGGTTTATCTTCCAACATGGGTGCCAGTAGGTGCCCTTCCATGTGATGAACAGCAATGGCAGGCACTTCCCAGGCAAAGGCAATAGCGCGCGCTGTCGCCGCCCCTACCATTAAAGCACCAATTAAGCCGGGCCCTGCAGTAAAAGCGATAGCATCTATCTGCTGCTGCTCTGTTTTAGCTTGTACTAATACGTCTCGGATCAAAGGTATTAAACGTTTGATGTGATCCCTTGACGCGAGCTCAGGCACAACTCCACCGTATTCGGCGTGCATTGCCACTTGACTGTACAAGGTATCACCTAATAGACCCTCTTTAGTATCGTAAATCGCTACTCCAGTCTCATCACAAGATGTTTCAATACCTAGCACTCGCATCACACAATCCTAAATTCACTATTAATTAGCCGCACATTATCTACTAAAACACTGCCGGATTCATCTTTTGATCGCATTAATTAATACAACTCCTGCCCTTTTTGGCGACACTGATAGCCACGCTTGCAAGCAGACAAAACTCACCAAAAAATCACGCTTAAATGCTCCTTTTAGTGTTTGTACTTTGACAACAGCCGTGGCTAGCTGTAATATTTGCCCTCAACCTTTTCCGATTGTTTGTTTTTTAAACAGATTTTGGCAGAGATTGGTATCACTTTTAATTTATTAACTTAATCAAGGTCCATGTAATATGCCTGCAGTAAGAGTAAAAGATAACGAGCCATTTGACGTAGCACTTCGTCGTTTTAAGCGTTCATGCGAAAAAGCTGGTGTTCTAGCTGAAGTTCGTCGCCGTGAATTCTACGAAAAGCCTACTTCTGTACGTAAGCGTCAAGCAGCTGCAGCTGTAAAGCGTCACGCAAAGAAAGTATCTCGTGAAATTTCTCGCAGAGTTCGCTTGTACTAAGCAATACTTATTGACTATCCTGCACTCTCTGAATAAATACCCTAATCAGAAGTCAGCTTAGAAAAAATCAAATGCTTTATACTTTAGATCGGAATCTAAACTAAAGCAGCGTCGTGTTAAGTAACCCGCCATAATAAGCAAGTTGCCACGCCAGCGATAGGTCATTAAATGTCTCAAATACAATTGCGCATAAAAGCCGATATGAAAAACGCTATGCGAGCGAAAAACAAGCCGCTTCTAGCCATTATTCGTATGATGTTAGCTGAAATAAAGCGTATTGAAGTAGATGAGAGAATAGAGCTGGATGACACTAGAGTACTAAGCATTTTAGACAAAATGTCTAAACAGCGTAGAGATTCTCTAACGCAATACCAAGAAGCGAACCGCGATGATCTAGCGGAGATAGAGCAGCAAGAACTGGAGGTGATTAAAAACTACTTGCCGCAAGCGCTTAACGATTCCGAGATTAATGTAATATTAGATGCTGCTATTACCCAGAGCCAAGCTAGCAGCATGGCCGACATGGGAAAATTAATGAGCATCCTTAAGCCCCAAGTCCAAGGTCGAGCAGATATGGGGAAAATATCAACACTGGTAAAACAAAAACTCAACAGCTAAAGTAGACCAATACCTTTGCTTGGTACCCACATATAAAGCTGCTTTAGGTCGACCCTATCATATTAAGCCACTTACTTTATCGAGATATATATGGCTAGCCGAATTCCGCAATCATTTATAGATGATCTACTAGCTCGCACAGATATTGTCGATATCATTGAAAATAGAGTCAATCTCAAAAAAGCGGGAAAAAACTACAGCGGCTTATGCCCTTTTCACAAAGAAAAATCTCCATCATTTTCGGTCAGCCCAGACAAACAGTTTTACTACTGCTTCGGCTGCGGAGCCGGTGGCAACGCAATCAGCTTTATTACAGATTACGAAAACGTCCCTTTCCCTCAAGCGATTGAAGATCTAGCCAAACTTGCAGGCTTAGAAGTACCGCAAGATAACAATTCAACACGAAAAAACGAAAAAACCTACCTAGAACAATTTAAAATTCTTGATCTTGCGGCCGCCTTTTACCAAGCACAGCTAAAAAACAACCCAGACAAACTACGCGCGATTAGTTATTTAAAAGGCCGCGGTCTGGATGGAGAAATAGCTAAGCGTTTTGCGATCGGATATGCCCCACCAGGCTGGGACAATCTCATCAAAAACCTAGGCATTACCGACACTGATCAAAAAAACCTAGAGCGAAGCGGCATGCTTATTCGCCACGAGGAAAAAGACAGCCTATACGACCGTTTTCGTGAGCGCATCATGTTCCCTATCAGGGACATGCGAGGAAGAGTGATAGCCTTTGGCGGTCGCATACTCGGGGACGGTAAACCTAAATACCTTAACTCTCCTGAAACAGATACCTTCCACAAGGGACGTGAACTCTACGGACTTTATGAAGCGAGAAAACACAGTCGAAAACTGGATAAAGTACTAATCGTTGAAGGCTATATGGATGTTGTCAGCCTGGCGCAATTCGATATCAATTACTCCGTTGCAACTTTAGGCACAGCGACCAGCTTACACCACTTGCAAAGACTCTATAAAATCGTGCCTGAGATTATATTTTGCTTCGATGGCGACCAAGCAGGCCTAAAAGCTGCCAAGCGCGCCTTAGAAACCGTCATGCCTGTTATTAAAGATGGCCAGCAAGCTAAATTTTTATTCCTACCCGATGGGGAAGACCCTGATACGCTCGTCCGTCAACAGGGAAAAGAGCATTTTGAAGAGAAGGTAAAAAGCGCCACTTCAATGTCTGAATATTTCTTTAGCTCCCTGTCTGACAATATCGACATGGAATCAATAGATGGCCGCGCCATATTCAGCAGCCAAGCGCTACCACTGATTGAGCTGATGCAACCGAGCTTATTACGGCAAATGATGCACGACAGAATCAGCGAAATTACCGGCCTATCGATTGCGCAGCTAACCAATAGCAGCCAGCTTCACGATAATTATGACGACAGCTATAGTACAGAGCCCGAACAACCCTTCGAACCCTATCAGTCACAAAATTACGACAATCACCGCGCCCCGATTAAGCGATCGTTTAAAGCTTACAACAAGAAAAGGACAGCGAATATATCCTTAGTCAACAGGCTTATCGCACTTATTCTTCACGACCCTCAACTGGTAATAAAAGCCGATAAAATCACCGATATCGCCTTGATAGAAGAAGACAATACCGATATTTTGGCAGCACTGGTCAAATATTGGCTAGCGCATCCGAGCGCCAGCATTGGACAAATGCTGATTGACTGGCAAGATACACCTGAGCACACTGGCAAGCTATCAGTTATCAGCGAAATCTCCCGGTTAAACCCCTGCCCTGACAACAATTTCGAACAACTCTTTTTGGACAGCTGGGACAAGCTTAAAGAACGCAAACACGATTTAATGTACCGCAATTTAAAAAGCCAACAAACATCGTTAAAAAGCAACCTCTCTAACGAGGCCAAGCAACAAGCAAAAGAATACCTTGAAAAAATTGCAGCCCAACATAAAAAGAAACAACAATAGCCGGGCTTTCTAGATAAAAACCCTATTCTAAATACACCTATACTTGAAATTTTCAATCTAATACCAATATAGGATTCACGAGTTTTAATTAATTCCAAGTGTTTATCACAGACAAAACACAGCCGACTAATTAAATATTGCATTGAGATTGGCGCACTGTTGCATTTGAGCTATCTTTATCACATAAGCTTCGAAAACAGCTCTTATTGCAAATCATCAAAACAACCTTGGTTTGCATAGAGAAAAAACTTTTTAGAATGGCTACTCGCAACTTCACACATAAAGTGTGGCCAGCATATTCCGCTGGCAATATAAGGCTCGCAGCGTTATAATTGCGCGCTAAATTTTTTATAATCGTTTTATGGATCGCAGGGCTATTATGTCAGATACTTCGCAGCAGCAGCAATCTCGCCTAAAGGAATTAATCGCCAGAGGTAAAGAACAGGGCTACTTAACTTACGCCGAGGTCAACGATCACCTGCCAGAAGACATCGCCGATCCAGAGCAGGTCGAAGATATTATTCGCATGATCAACGATATGGGAATCAACGTATCAGAAGTCGCACCCGATGCGGAAACTCTGCTGATGAAAGAAGGTGATTCCACTCAGGAAACCGACGACGACGACGTAGCCGCTCTTGCCGCTGTCGAGTCAGATGCGGGGCGCACAACCGATCCGGTGCGCATGTACATGAGAGAGATGGGCACAGTTGAGCTACTCTCTCGCGAAGGCGAAATAATTATCGCCAAACGTATTGAAGAAGGCATTCGTGAAGTAATGTCTGCATTGTCTTCGTTTCCCAGCTCTGTTGAAATCATTTTAGAAGCGTATAACAGAGTCACTGAGGAAGAGGGCCGACTGAGCGATATTTTCAGTGGCTACATTGACCCAGACGGCCCTGATCCGGTCGTACCCGCGCCTATCGTACAACCAGTTGCTGCAGCTGACAAAACCGACGACGATGACGACGAGGACGAAAAAGAACGCGGCCCAGACCCTGAGGAAGCAAAGCTACGCTTCAACAAAATACAGAACTGCCTAGATGATTATTACGCTGCCGTTGAAAAGCATGGCGTAAACAGTTTGCAAGCTGAAAAAGCCCAGATTGAATTGAGCCTGGTTTTCTCACCGGTAAAACTTTCGCCACGCTTTTATGAACGTTTAGTCAGCCGAGTTCGAGATTACATCGGCAGAATTCGCACTCAAGAACGCAACATCATGCGAATTTGCACCCAGCGCTGCAAAATTCCACGCAAGGAATTCATTAAGAGCTTCCCTGGCAATGAAACAAACCAAGATTGGTTCCAAGAGTTAATTGACGCTAAGACTGATTACTCTACGGCACTTGCTAGTCACTTACCTGACTTACACAGAGCCCAGCGCCGCCTTAAGCAAATTCAACAAGAGACAGGCATAGCACTTGCTGAACTAAAAGAAATTAATCGACGCATGTCTATTGGTGAAGCACGTGCTCGCAGAGCCAAGAAAGAAATGGTTGAGGCCAACTTGCGTTTGGTAATTTCTATTGCCAAAAAATATACCAACCGCGGACTGCAGTTCCTAGATTTAATCCAAGAGGGCAACATCGGTCTGATGAAGGCCGTGGATAAATTCGAATACCGTCGCGGTTACAAATTCTCAACCTATGCTACATGGTGGATCAGACAGGCGATTACTCGCTCAATTGCCGACCAAGCACGCACGATTCGCATACCTGTACACATGATAGAGACAATCAATAAGCTCAATAGAATCTCTCGTCAAATGTTACAGGAAATGGGCAGAGAACCGACACCAGAAGAACTATCGGAAAGAATGGAAATTCCAGAAGATAAAATTCGCAAGGTGCTGAAAATAGCAAAAGAACCTATCTCAATGGAAACCCCAATCGGTGATGATGAAGACTCCAGCCTTGGAGATTTCATCGAAGACGTTAACCACTCTTCACCCGTAGACTCAGCCACTGGCGAAGGTCTATGTGAGGCAACTAAAGAAGTACTGGCAGGCTTAACAGCCCGTGAAGCAAAAGTTTTGCGCATGCGTTTTGGCATTAACATGAACACTGACCATACCCTAGAAGAGGTTGGCAAGCAGTTTGATGTGACACGTGAACGCATACGTCAAATTGAAGCAAAAGCACTTCGCAAGCTTCGCCACCCAAGCCGCTCAGACCATTTACGCAGCTTTTTAGACGAGTAATTAAAAAAAACTCCAATCACTATTGCGCCATCATAGATAGCTATGTATGATGGCGCCTCTTGATTAGGAGATCACTCAAACTGCTCTTTTGGTTAAAGATTTTCTAATAAAGACATCCTGATTTCTCATTGCGAGAAACAGATCAGGGCCCATAACTCAGTTGGTTAGAGTAGCGGACTCATAATCCGTTTGTCGAAGGTTCGAGTCCTTCTGGGCCCACCAATCTCCCTTTTCAAAGCGACACAAATCTGATTACAATCCTCGTAAACACAACACATTAGCTTAATGCATCTTTCAAATGTGGTTACTTCTGCGCAATACTGTATCTATATTTTGGTAGGTATGGTGGTAGGTACAGCGCTCTATTGCAATTCTGTATCTAGCAAATACGGACATTTGGTCAGCTCATGAAATTAAACGACAAGAAAATCAAAGCACTTGAGCCAAAAGAAAAACCTTATACTTTATCTGATGGCACGGTCTGTTTCTATCAGTAAAAAAGAACGGCAGTAAATTCTTTATCCATAGATATAGCTTTGCTTAAAAACGGCAAGAAGTCCATTTAGGCTAATACCCCTCCTTGTCTCTTAAAAAGGCTAGATTGCTGCGTAACCAAAATAAGGCACTTATTAACCCTAATAATGGTCCAGCCATAGAAAAGAAGAATAAGGCATACTAAGGACGTTAACAACTCTAATATTTTTAGAGACATTGCTATCGATTGGCTTAAGTTTAAGGAAGGCTCTAGGAGCAAGGATTTTCATCGAGCAGTCGAAAGCAGAATGCAGCGAATTGTTTTTCCAATAATTGGATAGTTGATTGCCTCTCTTGAGCAAGAAGGGAGATTCCCTTCTCGCATTTCAATCAATGGAGCTAGCTTGCTCCTTTATTGATTGGAAATCAGTAAATATTAAGCGATTTCGATTGTACCTAGAGTTGCGTTGAACGATGCAGCACTGAGATCGACAAGGCCAGTCAATTGAATGACGATGTCTGCACCATTGGTGAAGTCGGTATCGCTATTATCCACATCTTGTACAACGTAAGTGTTGCCAGAGAACTGGAACCAAGACAGAGTATTGTCAGCATCGTTAACGTTAATCGCTGCGTTGGCATAATCCTGGAACACTACCGTATTGGCTATTGTGATTCCAGCATTGAATGCAACACCTGAAGTTTCAATGATGTCACCCGCTATTGCATCTACAACAGTTGCATAAGAGTTGACGTTAGTGGTTACATTTGTCATATCAAAAGTATCAGCACCCGCACCACCTGTCAGCTGTGCTAGGTCGCCAGCTACCAGCGTATCATCGCCTTCACCACCTAGTAATACATCGCTGGTACCTGCTGCAGTCAAGGTGTCATCACCAGTTCCACCAGTGATCGTTTGCGCAACGATACCGTTAGTAGACAACAT